>Ga0228698_1000348_pt1 | contig 39196 bp, 66 predicted proteins | sample McNCre117_Aug_MG_FD_178015 | JGI IMG/M metagenome (GOLD analysis project Ga0228698, IMG submission 178015) | Freshwater microbial communities from McNutts Creek, Athens, Georgia, United States - 1-17_Aug_MG | ecosystem: Environmental > Aquatic > Freshwater > Creek | place: USA: Georgia... | reverse complement strand
GGTGACCATAAGCCAAAAAAGCCGCTAGCGATAGCAATTTTCTAAAATATAGACAACCGATATGACCGTTGAATCATTCAAATGCAAACATTGTGGCGGTGGTTGGCATGATGTTTTTAGGAGATTTAGCGGAAGCGTGTACTGCTCTGATAGGTGCAGAAACGCGCACAATAACAAAGTCGCGAGATCTAATGAGTCTGGAATGGAAAGGGCTAGGATTTGGAATAGAGAGTCGTATAAACGAAACTTGGAAAAATGGAGAGTTCGGAGATTAAAAAGGAAAGAGTCTATTCAATGGAGAATAGCCCATCGCCACCGAAACAGAATACAAGAACTGTGCAGAAAAGGAATGATGGCTAAAATGGAATCGTCTATCAGCCTTTGGGGATGCACTGTTGATTGTTTTAAAAAACACATAGAACAAAAATTTGCACTTGGAATGTCTTGGAACAACTATGGAAAGTGGCACATAGACCACATAAAACCGCTTTCAAAATTCGACCTAACAATTATAGCCCAACAAAAAGAGGCCTTTAATTACACAAACCTTCAGCCGCTTTGGGCAATCGATAATTGGTCTAAGTCAGACAAATGGGAAAAACAAGAACAATCCGATGGACAACAGAGGCGGCCAGCCGGGAATTTGGCATAAACCGTGGCACTTTATCTAAACGCATCGCCTCGGCTGGCGTGTTGCCGGGCACGGATGGCAAGTACTCAACGGTGGATATATGCTCGGCAGTGTTCGGCGACATCGAGGGCGAGAAGCTGCGGCTGATTCGCGAACAGGCGGACACGCAAGCGATTAAGAACGCGACGGCGCGGCGGGAGCTATTGCCCAAAGACGATGTGACGGCGCACCTGTCGGCGGTTCTGGTGGCGATACGTTCAGCGATACTGGCGAGCGGTCAAACGAAGGAAGAAAAAGCCGATTTGATAAATAATTTGAGACGGCTTGGAGAGTCAATCAGCGTGAAGAATGAGCGAAGTAACGAAAGCATTGAAAGCGACATGGCGGGTGATGACGCCGCCGCCTGATTTGAGCTGCTCGCAATGGGCGAATCAGTTCCGGTATCTTTCCAAGGAGTCATCAGCGCAGGCGAACAAATACCGCACGGCATCTGCGCCGTATCAGGCGGAAGTCATGGACGCGGTGCATGACGAATCGGTGCAAACGATATGCGCCATGTTCGCCAGTCAGACCGGCAAGACTGAGTGCATCAACAATATCGTCGGCTACTTCATAGACGCCGACCCTGCGCCCATCCTCGTAGTGCAGCCGACGATTGAATTTGCGGAGTCATGGAGCAAAGAGCGGCTTGTGCCGATGCTGCGAGACTGCGCCTGCTTTCATGGCAAGGTTAAAGACAACCGCAGCCGCGACTCTGGCAACACCATCCTGCACAAATCATTCGTCGGCGGGAATATCGCCATCGTTGGTGCAAACGCTCCGGCGGGCTTGGCGGGTAGGCCGCGCCGCGTGGTGCTGCTTGACGAGGTGGACAGATTCCCGATGAGCGCGGGCAGCGAGGGCGACCCGTGCGCGTTGGCAATCCGGCGTACAGAATCATTTTACAACAGCGTGATTGTGTTGACGAGTACGCCGACACTCAAGGGATTATCGCGCATCGAAGCGGAGTTCAATCAGACCGACCAGCGCTATTGGTTTTGCCCGTGCCCAAAATGCGGCGAGTATCAGACGTTGAAGTGGTCGAATGTCGTATGGCCGGAAGGCAGGCCGGATGAGGCTCACCTGCGCTGCGATAAATGCGCTATGCCGCTAGACGACAAAGACCGGGTGCGGATGATTCAAGGCGGAGAATGGCGGGCGACGGCTGACTTCTCCGGAAAGCGCGGGTATCATCTCAACGGGATCTATTCGCCGTTCAAATGCAAGCGCGGTTACAAGAACCGGCTGCACCAGATGGCGGCGCAGTTCCTAGAAGCCAAACACGGCGGCGAAGAAACTCTCAAAGCATGGGTGAACACGTTCCTTGCGGAGACATGGGAATCAGCGGGGGACAAGATAGACGCGGGAGACATTAGCTCGCGGCGCGAGGACTACGCGGGCGAACTTCCAAAAGGCGTTATGGTGTTGACATGGGCGGCGGACGTTCAGGGCGACCGCATAGAAGCAGAAATGATAGGCTGGGGAGATGGCGAAGAATCGTGGGGCATCAAGCGCGGCTACTTCTTGGGCGACCCGAACACATCCCGCGATGTTTGGCGGCAGCTAGCAGACTTCGCAGCAATGGAGTTTATCCACCCGCTTTACGGCAAGATGAAAGCAAGCTGTGGCTGCGTGGACTCCGGCTATGCCACCGCCGCCGCGTATCAATTCGTCCGCACCCAAAAGCCCGGCAACGTCCACGCCATCAAAGGCTCTAAGAATCGCCTGCGGCAGCCCGTGGAAGCCCCGCGCCGCAACTCCCGCTCATCCGCCCTGCTCATTGACACGGCAGAGTTCAAGACCGCCATCTATTCGCGGCTAAAGAATATCACTCCGGGCGCACGGTACTGCCACTTCCCAAAAGACTACGACGACGAGTTCTTTGCCCAGCTAACGGCGGAGCGGGTGACAACTAAATACGTCAAGGGCGTGATGACGCAGGCGTGGGAGAACATCCGCACGAACCGCCGCAATGAGGCGTTAGACATCCGCGTTTACAATCACGCCGCATTGCACATCTTAAATGTGAATTGGGCGCAGTTGAAAAAGAACTTGGAGTCGCGCAAAGAAGTCAAGGAGTACATCCTAAAGCCGGTGGAAGAATCGCCGGTCATACCGGAGCAACCGAAGCCGCAACCACCGCGCCCGGCGTTTGTTCCACGGCGGCAAAGCAATTGGATTGGCGGATGGTAGTTGACTCAACCGTAAAAAAGAATGGCGCAACCCGTATTGACCGCTGAACCGGAATCTTTTTCCGCAGGCGATTCTCTGTCATGGACTAAAACGCTGGCGGATTATCTCCCGGCGGATGGTTGGTCTATCCTCTACTGCTTTCGCGGCCTGAATCTTTCCACACTGGACATCACGACGACCACTAGCGGCGGGAGTCATCTCGCAACGCTCTCCACATCCGCCAGCACGGGACTTTTGCCCGGCATTTATACCGTGTCCGGGTACGCGCAAAAGACCGGCAGCCGGGTGCAAGTGTATGCGGGCAAAATCACCGTCACGCAAAACCTCGCCACCGCCGTTCAAGGCGAGGACACGCGCAGCCAGAACCTTCGCACATTTGAAAACATCTGCGCGGTGATTGAAGGGCGGGCATCTTCGTCCGTGCTGCGTTCCATCGTCAACGGAACGACGCTTGAGCGCACCCCGATTGCCGACTTGCTGAACCTGCGAAACTATTACGCCGGGTTGGTGGCGCGGGAAGATGCGATGCTCCGCTCGCAATTGGGCAAGCCTAGCCGCCGGAATGTGTACGCGCAGTTTACCTCGCCATGAACTTTAATTTTTCCATCGGCAAACTCCGCGTGAATCTTGGCGACGCGCCCGCCAAGCAATTGCAGCGCGGCTACACCGCCGCGAACATGAACCGGCTCAATTCCGACTGGCTCATGCCGCAGACGAGCGCGGACGCGGAAGTGTTGGCGGGCTTGGTGGCGTTGCGCGGGCGGGCGCGGGAGCTTGAACGCAACAACGAATATGTTCAACGCTATCTCTCGCTGCTAGACAACAACGTACTCGGGCATTGTGGCGTTGGATTGCAAATGAAGATTGCCGACCCGTCGGGCACTCTGGACAAGCTGGCGAACGATGTTGTCAAAAAGGCGTGGGATAAATGGTCACAGCGGGCTTACTGCACACCCAGCGGGCAAATGTGTTGGCGCGAAGTTGAAGGCATGGTGCTGCGCCGCGCCGCGTGTGACGGCGGGATTCTGCTGCGCCTGATTCGCGGCTGGGACAATCCGTTTTCGTTCTCCGTTCAACCGCTTGAGATTGACCACCTAGACCATACGCTCAACCTACGATTGACCAACGGTGGTGAGATTCGTTTCGGCATCGAGTTTGATGCATGGCGCAAGCCGGTTGCAATGCACCTGTTCAAGAATCACCCCGGCGACAACGTGAACAACGGGCGGCAGCGCGAGCGTGTCCCGGCGTCTGACATCTTGCACATCTTTTGGAGTGAACGCCCCGGCCAAAGCGCGGGCGTGCCGTGGTTCACCAGCGTCATGCAGGCGTTGGAGCATCTCGGCAAATATCGGGAAAGTCACCTAGTCGCAGCCCGGGTTTCTGCCTGCGCTGGCTACGTTGTTGAAACCACCGCCCCGGATTCATTCTCCGGCGACATCGGCGCGAACGGCGAGCAGCTGCAGGAGATGACGCCCGGCATGAGTATGCGCCTGAATCCCGGCGAGAAACTCAACGTCATCAATCCGTCAAATCCGAACCCGAACGCCGCCGGATTCGTTAAAGATTCGTTGCGCGGTATCGCGGGAGGGTTGTCCATAGGATATTCCTCTTTGGCCAACGACTGGTCAGACGCCAATTTCAGCAGCATGAGGGCAAGCCGCCTTGAAGAAGTAGAGGAATGGAAGAATGTTCAGGGGTGGCTGATTGAATCGTTGCACATTCCCGTGTTCACCGCTTGGCTGGAAATGTCTTTGATTGCAGGCTCGCTTCGCATGGGTAACGGGTCTGCTCTCCCGCTCACGAAGCTAGACAAGTTCAACGCGCCGGACTGGAAGCCGCGCCGCTGGCCGTGGGTTGACCCGAAGGCCGACGCCGACGCCGCCGTGTTCCTGATTGAAAAGGGATTGAAGTCGCGCCGCGAAACAATTTCCGAAATGGGAGGCGACATTGAGGAAGTGTTCCTTGAACAGTACGAGGATGAAGAATTGGCGGACAAGTACGAGTTGGAATTTCCAATCGGCCTGAATCCGCAACAACCGATGGACACGGAGACGCCACCGAAAGAAGAATTGACTCCCGCACCTAAAACAAATGGATAAAACTCTCAAAATCACAACGCAATTCCGTTCCTCGCCGATTGATTGCGCGGCGATGGACGCTGAGAAGCGCACCGTTGACCTAGCCTTTTCGAGCGAGCTTCCGGTTGAACGCGGCTGGGGCGTGGAGATTCTTGACCACAATCCTGCCAGCGTGGATTTGTCCCGATTGAACGGCGGCGGCGCATTGCTCGTTGACCATGACACCCGCGACCAAGTTGGCGTGGTAGAGATGGCAAGCATCGGCAACGATAAGAAAGGGCGGGCAACCGTTCGCTTCGGCAACTCCGCCCGCGCCCAAGAGATTTTTCAGGACGTCAAAGACGGAATCAGAAAGTTGGTTTCGGTTGGATACCGAATCAACAAAATGGTTACGGACAAAGTAGAAAAAGGCGTGGAAACGCTGCGAGCTACTTCTTGGACGCCCATGGAAATTAGCATTGTCTCCGTCCCTGCCGACCCATCGGTAGGAATCGGGCGGAGCGCAACCGAAAACTTTGAAGTCCCGGTTACGGGACTGGAAACCGAAAGGAATCAGACTATGTCAGACCAAAACACCGCGCCCGCTCCCAATGTGGAAGCCATCCGCGAACAAGCCAACCGCGAGCAACTGTCTCGCATCAACGAAATTAACGCCATCGCCTCCCGCTTGGAAGGCCGCGTTAGCAACATCAAAGACCTCGCCGCCGACGCTGTGAAGCAGGGCGTGTCCGTGGATTCGTTCCGCACGACTGCGCTGAACGCCATCCCGAACGCCGAACCTGTTCAAGCTGCGCCCAAGTTGGACATCAAGCCGAAAGAAGCCTCCCGCTATTCCATCAGCCGCGCCATCGCCGGTCAGATGAATGGTCGCTTGGAAGGTTTCGAGGCGGAAATGAATCAGGAATGGGCGAAGCAGACCGGACGCTCCGCGAACGGCTTTTGGATTCCTGACGAAATCATGGCTCGTAACGCCGTCGCTGGCACGGGCACGCTGGGCGGTATGTTGGTGCAGACCGACAACCTCGCGGCGGAGTTCATTGAAGTGTTGCGTAACAAATCGCAGGTGTTGAACCTTGGCGCACGGGTGTTGAATCTGCCGCGTCAGGTGACTATCCCGCGCCAGTCCGCCGCTGCGACTGCCAACTGGGTTGGTGAAACGGTTGCGTCCACGCTGTCCGGGATTCAACTCCAACAGTTGACGCTCACGCCGCAGGCCATCTCTGCGAACGTGCAGTACGCCAAGATGCTGCTCATGGAAAACAACCCGTCGATTGACGCGCTGCTCCGTGACGACATCACCAACATCCTCGGCATCGCGATTGACCTCGCGGCGTTGCACGGCACTGGTTCGGGTCAGCCGACCGGCATCATCAGCACTTCGGGCATCGGATCAGTGTTGCTCGCCACGAACGGTCTGGCCATCAACAACAGCACGGCTTATCCGGCTATGGTTTCGCTGGAATCCACCGTCGCTGCTGCGAACGCCGACAACGGCTCGCTGGCGTATCTGCTCCGTCCGTCGGTGCGCGGAACGCTCCGCACTACGCAACGGTTCACCTCCACGAACACGCCCGTGTTTGAAAACGGGACTATCAACGGCTACCGCGCCGAAGTCAGCAATCAGGTTTCCAACCTGTTGACGACGGGGACTGCGTCCACCATCACCACGCCAGTATTTTTCGGAAATTGGCAGGAACTTTTGGTCGCAAACTTCTCAGGCGGTGGCACCGACCTCGTTGTAGACCCATATACAGCAGGCGCGAACGGCGTTGTCCGCTTGTACGCTCGCCGGTGGGTGGACATCGGAGTTCGCCATGCGGCCAGCTTCGCCGTTCTCGGCGGCATCATCTAAGCCGAGTGAACGATTCAGCCCGCCGCCCTAGCAATGGGGCGGCGGGTTTTTACTTATGAAAATACAACTCAAACGAAACGTGATTGTAAGCGGACATCCCGGCGTTAAAAAGGGCGACATCGTGGACGTTCAACCGGGCGTTGCAGCGATGCTGGTCAGCGAAGATGCGGCGAAGTTTGAATATGAAGAAGTGATTGTGAACCGTGAGCCGGTGTTTGAACAGCGCGACCCTATCCCGGAAACGCCGCAGCGTACACCCGCAAAGCGGCGTCGCGCCAGTTGAACCGCTCAACGAGCCGTCTAGCCTCTTTGCCGCGCTCTAATAGCCCTTCGCGGTGATTGTAGGCGTGTTCTAGGTGGGTGATTATGTCAGACAGTTCTGGGTTGAACCATCCGGCGTTGTCATAGCTGCCGGTTTTGAGCAGATACTGCGACGAGTCTAAAACATCTTTGTGACCGTGCGCGTATGACGCTATCACCGGACGTTGGCTCGCCATGAATTCGCACATGACCATGTTTGTCCCGGCCTCGCATCGATTCGGGAACAAACCAACGTGCGCCATGCCGTAAATCTGCGGCATCTTTTCGTTGGCGATGGCGGGCAACTGAATCACCCTGTCCATCGGCAGGCCAGCGTAATCTTCGCCGTGTTTAATCAGCCACGATGACGCCATGCTCGCCATTGTTTGCGGCCACGGATTGTGCCACGCCGCGATTAACACCACGTCGGCACGGTTAGCCATGAAGTGACGCATCGCCGCGAGAACGTAGTCCTGCCCTTTTCGGTACTCGTATTTGCCACCGCTGAAAACCACGAAGCCCTTGCGCTCCGTCGGCGGCTGCGGCGTGAACCGCTCAAAGTCCACGCCCTGAATCAGTGTTTCCACGCGCTTAATGCCCGCGTCCGTTAACTGCTTCGTGTTCCACGTTGAACCGGCGAAGATTACATCATAACGCCGGGCGTTAATCCGCGCCTGCTCCGTCAACGGCCATTCCGTGAAGCAGTAGCCGATTTGGCGCGGGGCTTTCACCTTGCGAATCGGGTTTAGCGCATGGTCGGCAATCGGCGTGAACACGGGCGCGTCATAGCGGTCGCGATTGGAATCGTCAACTACTACATTGCACAGTTTGGAAAGCTCGCGCACGAGGTTGGTATTCGCCACCCCCCAGCCGAAGCCGTCAGCAGGCTTGCCTAGATAATAAAGCTTCTTCACGGAATGAGTTTGGGCAGGTCGTCAAAACCTTCCGGCTTGGGTTTCTCCGCTGGGATGGCTAGGATGTTTTGGTCGTCTCCGGGAAACACGTTATCAGGGCAATACCGGATGTTGTCCGGCGAAAACAAATCCGTCCGCAACACGCGGAAAACATAATTGTGTTCCTTGAAAAACGCAATCATGCCAGCCACGTTCAACGACTCAACGCTAGACAACTCACCCAGCAAAGCCTCGGCCATGATGACGGGGCGGCAACGCCTAACCGTCTCCACCGACCCCGCCAAAACTTTCGCCTCCATCGTCTCCACATCAATCTTGATAAAATCCACGCGGGGCAGTTGCAACGAATCAATCTTGACGCAGGCAACATCTTCTTTGGGCAGGTTAGAAGCCGCGTCATAAACCGGGTCAGCGAGCCGCACTCCGCCGACGTTGAACGGCTGGTTCACATCAATCACCGGCACTTGAATAACGCCGTCAAAATCTGCCACCGCCATGTTCAGTGCGCGGACGTTGCTCAGGGCGTGAGTCAGCGCGACGTTACCGCACAAGCAATAGTAAGCCGCCGTTTGCGGCTCAAATGCGAACACTCGCCCGGTACTGCCGACGCGCTTCGCCATCGCAACGGTGATTGTGCCGATGTTCGCGCCAACGTCTAAAACGAAATCGCCCTCTTTAATCAGCGAGCAGATGATTCCGCATTCATCCTTTGCCCACTCACCGTAAAGCGCGAGGCTAACCGTTTGGAACGGGTCACAGTTCAGCGCGACCATGTGCCCCCAGCGCGTCGGAACTAGCGATGTTTGATTGAAGTTTGTTTTTATGGTTTGCATGGGTTTTCTTGGCACGGCGGCACGCTGGTTTCAATTGCTTTATTCAACATCGCAAGCGCATCTTCTTCGCTAATCTTTGAGTAGGCAGTTAGACAACATCCGTGTTCACAATTATGAATCCACGAAGCATACCATGCCTTTGAATACACATCATGCAGTGTCGGCTTTAATTTTCCTTCATCAAATTGCATAACTCACCTGCTATTCTTTCAAAGACGGGTTGCCATTCATATTCTTTTTCCTGCTTGAACAGTTTTACTGACGGATACCACGGACAATCTTCTGTCACTAAAGGATACACGAAGTATGGTCTACAATGCAAGGCGCACCAACACGGGACTCCCATCGAGCCGCACAAGTGAACCATTGAAGTATCAACGGAGATGACTAAATCCAATCCGGCAACGCGCCGCGCCGTTTCCAGCCAGTCTTTCGGCGGTTCGCTGGCGGTGATTTGCGGATACGCCAACCGCTCCTCTGCGCCGTCCACCTGCAACGAATGAAATGTCACGCCCGGCGTGTTCAGCACCGGTAACCATTGGTTCAAGTTCGTTGACCGGATGGCGTCGTTTGCCTGCGCCTTGCTACCGCGCCATACAATGCCAACGTGGAAACCATCGCCATAGTCTACCGCGTCCGGCATTGGAATACACTTCGCGGGCGGGATGTTTTTCAGCGTAGTTTCAAACAGGCGTGGGAGCGAAGCGGCGGGGATGTGGCAATCGAAGTCCGGCTCAGTGCCGCCCGGTTCAAACGCATAATCAATGTCAGCCACCGTCTTGACAAGCGGCAACATCGGCGCGTGAACCACCCACGATTGATGGACGCCGCGCTCTTTAATCAGTTTGGCATATCGTAGCATCAGGAATATGTCACCGCTGCCCTGCTCGCCGTACACTAGGAGCTTTGTGCCATTCGTTCCGTCCCATTCCGGGAATGGGCGCACCAACTTCGTGAGCGCACCGCCCGGCGTCCTGAACCGCGTCTCGTAGCGTTTGAAGCCGTCCAGATAATCGCCTTGCAACATCTTCACAAACGACAACTCAAGCGCGGCATTGGACTCCCACGGGTTCACTTTGAGGGCGCGTTTAAGCCATCGCTCCGCCTCGTCTAGCCGTCCCTGCCAACGATGGCAAAGACCGATATTGCACATGATTCCGGCGTGGTCTGGAGCGAATGATAGAGCCTGTTTGAAGTGTCCGAGCGCGGCGGTGGTTTGGCCTGAATTTGCGTGGATTCGACCAATTTCATTCACCGCACACGCCCGGACAAAGCCGTGCTTGTGAACATCCGCCGCAAGCTGGAAGTGGTTAATCGCGGAAACGCTCTCGCCCTCTTTCGCAAGCTCCGCCGCAAACTCTCCCCACTTGTCAGGATATTCTAAGGCGACTTTTGAAAGTTTTGATTTGTCGTCACCCGCCGCAATATAGGCCGCTTGAAATTGTTGTAATCTTGAATCCACGCAATCACAGTTTGAAGTCAATTTGACTTGTTCCATAGAGTGTGAATTTCTACGCAGACCACGCGGACGGCATCGCGGAATTACAGGCCGAACTTGGCTCAGATTGCCCGATGATTTATTATCGCGGTGCGCTGATTAAATGCCTGCCCGGAGACGCCTCGCGCGGCGGCAAGAACGAAGTCGGCGGCATATCGCTGGATTGTGATTTGACTGTGACTTGCCTCGCAGCGGACTTCACAGCCGTTCCGAAGTCTAGCCAGCCGTTCAAATATCCCGGACAGGATGGAAACAACTACAACATAGTTGCCGTCCAAATCGCGCCCGGAGGCCTGCAATATACCATCACGGCGAACGACGCGAATCAAGGCGTTTAGGGCTTGCAATAATCGGCGGGCGGGTTATGATACCGCCGTGAATACGAGATTAAATAGACAGTTGCCAAGCTTCCAATCCGTGCCGCTTGAAGTCGGCTTATCGTGGCATGGCGGCGGTGATTATATCTACGAGGAAAAGGTTGATGGCTGGTATTGCGAGCTAGATGCGTCCGGCCTGTATTTCAGGAACACTTCCAAGCCGTTGCCGTCCACGCTGCCGATAGAGCTTCAAGACTGCCGCCTAGTCGGCGAGTTGAAAGCCGGAATCTTCCACGCCTTCGACATCATCCACAAAGGCAACCGCCCGCTGTGGCGGCTTGCGCTAGACGAACGCTTGCCGTGGCTAGAATCGGCGCAGGCGCACTTTGCGGAGTGGATGCGCCCGATACGTCGCGGCAACGGCGGAGAGTTCCTAGAAGCCATCCTGAGCGAAGGCGGCGAGGGCATCGTTGCCAAGCATCTAGGCTCATTCTTTGGCAAGGGTGGCGCATGGGTGAAGTGCAAGCGGCAGGAAACCCATGATTGCCGCGTCATCTCGTTTGACGCCGATAAAATGTCCGTTGAGCTTGCCGACGGTCGCGGGCGTTGCAAGGTGAGCGATCAGCTTGCGGCGGGTGATATTATCGAGGTATCATGTCATTCCGTCCACCGCTCCGGCAAGTTCCGCGAGCCGGTGTTTGTGAGGCGGCGAAGTGACTTGCTCACCAAGTAGGTGCAAACTGAATTTAAAATAAGCCCGGACTCGCTTAAAAACTTCAACGAAACACTCAGGAAATACGCTGAGTATTCTTCGCGCACACTTCCACAGATTGTAAATGAGAAAGCTTTCTTCATCGCCCGTGCTGCGCTCAGATTCACGCACAAGGCTGACATCGCCAAGATTAAAAAAGAACTCGGCGAGACTGGCCGGGAAATAATCGGCTATCGGATTAAGTCTATTACTAAAAAAGAGTTTAGAGCCGAACAGCTTCGCCGCGATTTGAACGCAACACTTAGAGCATTTGGTGGCATCCGAAAGGAGGCTTAATAATGGCTAAAAACTCTCCTAAATATACATACGGAACAAAGCAAGGCCGCGCCATTTACGGCCATAAAACTTACGTCGGCTCAAGGAAAAACTCCAAAGTTCCCGCGCTTGCTCTAATCATAAACAAGGTCAGAGGAAAGCACGGAGAAAAGGGACTTTATGGCGACGAGATGCGTAAAGCCATCAAAACCGTTTTGGCACTGAGATTGAAAGCGGTTGGATTCATTCGCTCCGGCTGGCTTCCGGCGATTAGAGCTTTCGCTCGGTACTCAAAGTATGGAGGAAGGTCGGCAGACATTCCCGGCAAATCTGAGGTGGCAAATATCAAGGGCTCAAAAAAGGGCGGCGCAACTGTATCTCCCGCCCGCACGCTGACTCCAAAGGCTATTTTCTGGAACTCAGCCGGAGGAATGGAAAAGCATCGCGGAGCATTGGAAAAATACGGGGCGCAAGCGTTAAGCATGGCGTTTGATTCAGAGACTGCATCAATGAAGCAATACATTGAAAAGAAAATGCGCGAGGGCGCAAAATCGTTTGGAATCCGCACGAATTGACTCTTTGTATAATGCGTGGCTGAACACGCTGAATTATTAGAGACGGCTTTCGTTGATTATCTTTTGGGCATCTCCCCCTCGCCGTGGGATGCGAACCTGTCCGGCACAATCGGACTCAGAATCTTCCCCGGCGAAAACAACCTCGAAAAAGACGGCGCGTGTATCCTCTGCTACTGTTCCGATTTGACTGAGGATATAGCCTTTTCAGGCAACCGCTGGGCGGACTTCACAGTTGAGCTAAAGACGCCGTTCAATGTTGACCCGGACGACCCGGACGCGGATTTGCTATCGCACCAAGCCAACGCCGCCGCCCTCAGCAACGCCATCAACGACACCACTCTAATCGCCTCGCTCAATTCGTCCTCGCTGCTCGTCTATTCCATCACGGAGAAAAGCCCGCACCGGTCACAGGATGAATCTTCGTGGGTGTCTGGCTGGAGTCTCAAAGTCTATTCGTGCAAATTGACTTGACGCGCAAAAGTAATGGCTGGCGAAAAGCAAACCTCAATCAATTTCCGCGTTTCTAAGAATAATCTTAGCGTGTCCGATACGTTGGCATTGTCAGAGGATTTGAGCGGCACAGACTACTACGCGAAGTCATGGACGGTTACGACTTCGTGGGTGGCGATTCCGCTGGACGCCCTCGCCTCGTTTGACTTGATTTTTATAAAGAACACGGACGCGACGAACTACATCCAGCTTGCGACAGACAACGCGAGCGCGAAGATTTTCGCCAAGCTATCCGCCGGGCGCGGATGCTTTTTGACGCCTGACCCGGCGGCAACGCTTTACTGGCGGGCGAATACGGCATCATGCGTTTGCAACGTAATCGCGGTCGAACCTTAACACTAAAAAACTATGAGTTTACAAACTGGAAGTCCAATTTCATTCGGTTTCACCGGCACAGACGGCATCGCCGCCGTCGGCTTGACGGGCACAATGCTCTTGCAATCCACAGACTACGAGCCGGGTCATGACGAGGAACAAATCAAGAACGCGGCGGGCGACTTGGTGACGCGCATTTTCGCCAACCTGAACAAGAAGGCGACGCTGGAAGTCATCCCCACCGGCGCGACCGCCACCGCCGCCGTCACCGCACAGACCGCCCTACTTGGATTGATGCGCCAGACCATTTCCGTTTCCGCGTGTGCGTCGCAGCCGCAACTCATCGGGCTTTGGTTTTGCACATCCGTCAAGGCTGCTGGCTCAAACACCGGCGCGAGCAAGGTCACGCTCGGCCTTGAACAGCACGCCAACATCACCGCCAACGCCGCCTGATAAAACATGAAACCCACCGCCGACTATTTCACGGCGGCGATTCCTGAGCCGTGGCAAATTCTAGGGCTACGGCTCAGGCCGTTTAGCCTTGGCCATTATCGCATCTTGCGACGGTTCAAATGCGGCTTCGTGGACGATGCGTCCGTTGAAGCCACCCGCGAAGATTTAATCTTTGGCATCCTCGTCTGCTCTATGAAACCCGCCGATTTCATGGCGATGATAGACTCAGATGATTGCATTGAGACCATGCGGGCATGGGGCGAAAAGGTTGGCTCATTTGATGCACTCGAAAAGGCGAAGCTGTTCAAGGAATACATCGAAGCACATTCCGCCGTGCCCGCCTATTGGGAAGAAAAGCAGGGCAGCCCATCTGGCGCGCACTGGTCGCAATGCGTAGAAGTCACGCTGCGCTCTAAACTCGGCTGGACGGACGATGAGATAGATAACAACCCGCTTTCCAAGGCCTTCGCGGATTATTTCAAACACGCGGAAAACGAGGGTGCAATTCGTTTGATGACGCAGGCAGAGATTGAATTTATTGAAGCCGGAAAGGAGCAGCCATGCCCGGCCTAAAACTCATTGGCGAGATTGCTCTGGACGGCAGCGGATGGAAGAAAGGAATGGACGACGTTAAAAACGAAACGTCCGCTTTCTCATCCGCAATCGGAGCATTGAAGGGAAAGATTGCGGCGGCGTTCACGGTCGGCGCGGTGGTTGCGTTTGCCAAGAAGGTTAATGACTACGCGATGGAGATTAACCATCTCGCGGAGCAATATCACTTGACCGCCGAAGAAGCGCAACGATTGATGAAGGCGGCGGGACGGATTGGAGTTGAGGCGGAGACGGCGGCTAACGCCGTGTTTCGTTTGGCTGATGCTCGCCGAAAGGCGGCGGAAGGCGACTTGGATAAGCGCGCAATGTTTGCCAAGTACGGCATCTCAATGCGCGAGCTTCAAAACTCCGAACTGGACGCATTTCGTTTCGCGCAACAATTTGCCAAAGGTCTTGAAGAAGTCGGCGTCAACGCACAGACGGACGCGGATATGCTTGAGCTAGTCGGGATTCGTGGCGTTAGAATTTTGGGCATCATGGAGCAAATCGCGCTTCAAGGTAAAATCAAAATCATTGACCAAGAAGATTTGGACATCATCCGCCAATTCAACATTGAGCTAAAAGAGTTGATGAACCGCGCCAAGAAAGAATCTGTTGGTGCATTGGCAAAGACTGAGGAATGGTTGCTCGCGCTTAAACACGCACCGGAAGCGTGGCAGATTGCAAAGGACATTGCCATTAAGCGGCTGGAAAACGGGCAGGCCGGAGGGCCTAGCAACATGGAAATTGAGGCATATGCATCCAATTTGCTTTTCAAAAACATAACCGGCCAGTACTCCGGCCAGCGTCCCGATTTCGCAAATGATGATTTCAAGACAAAAACTCTTTATGACGACCTCGAAGAATTGAGCCGCCGCCAGTTTGATTTATACAAGCCAGCAAAGCTGAAAGAATCAACCACCGTCGGCGATATGTTCAGGGACAAGCAGGCCGAAAAGGACGCTGCCGCAAATGCTGAACTAAACTCAAAATGGGATGATTTTTTTGCCAACGAGCGGGCGCGAAACGTCGGCGCAATCTCAACTCGAAAACCGATTGGGAATTATTCCGATTCGCTTTTATCGGTCGGCAACTTCTTGGGCGCGGGTAGATCTACCACAATTGAGGACATCGCCCAAAAACAATTGCAAACGCAGTTGACCGCTAACAAGGCGCATGACATGGCGAATATGTATCTCAAAACAATCTCTGATGTGTTGTCCGCCCAAGCCGGAGGAATAATCAAAGTACCATGAGCATCGCCACCGGCCAAACCTCAGCAGAACAGATTAGCACCCGCGAATGGTCTCCGTTCAGCGGCATGGCCAAGACGCGCCGCATGGAAGGCACGACGGCGGCGGCACTGGCGACGCAGGAAGCATTGTTGCAACAAAGCGGCTGGGCATATCGCGTCAAGGATTTGGGCGCTAAATGGGAGATTGAATGGACGGAGCAGAATACGCTTTTGTCCATTCCCGGAATCAGCAACGTCACGCCGCTTTCAGACGTTTGGGAGCAGTCCACGAACATCGTTGAAAAGGATTTGCTGGAAAGCGATACGGCGTTGATGAATCTGCTTTTCACGGAGTCCGGCAGTCAGTCGCAATTCGATATTCACTTGAAAGACTTAAAAGAGTTAATGGGCGACCCAAGCCGCAAGCCGTATCCGTACGCGGGCGGTTCGTCGGCAGAAAAGCTAACGCGGCTGATTACAAGCGGCGTGCGCTCAACCCGCATCTTCCAGCCCACGCTCCGGCGCGTCCGCGTGGTAACTAGCAACTACAACATCAAAGACTCAATCTCATCAGTTGGAAAGATAATCCGCGCGTCACTGATTCAATCGCGTGAAGGCGTTCCGGCAACGATTAACTTTACGCTTCCATCTGCGTACACTGCTACGCGAACAGACTCGATGGGCGCACTGTTAAAATACGGCTGGTTTAAGAAGCCCATTTCCGTGATGCAGTTGGCGGACGGTCAGTGGCAAATCACTTTGGAATATGAGTGGGGACTTTGGCACGGCGGACTTTACGAATTCATCACTTGAAACTACCCGGAAAATTGACGGGCAATCATCCGCTGGTTGGATGGCTAAATGAGCTAAGAGACTTCGCGCAGTCCTGCCGCTTGCGCGGCGGTCGCGGATGCATCGTCGCTGAAAGCCCGGACGGCGCGACAGTCAGTGTATCCATCGGCGGCGGCGGCAAGGGCTGGTACTGGCCTAGCGGAGAGGAAGTTTACGACGAAACGAAAACCTACTCGCGCCAGCAGGTTGTCTTTGTCCAACCCACGCACGCCCTCGTGACCACCGGCATTGATAACGGCGGCACGACCGTCTTTGCCGTGGCGGGATTGTGGGTCTGCACGCAGGCGACGGATGGCACGACGGCGACAATGCCCACTTGGCCGCTGCCCGATGCCACCGACCCCGGCAATGCCGCGAACTATTGGTGGCTCATCTCGGCCTCGCAAGTCTGCACCTGATTTATGGTCGCCGCGCGCCAAAATAGCGGAGTAGAAGGCGGTGGTCGCGCGAAGGACGCGAAGAAAGACCGAAGGAAGAAATTCTTTTTCCAACCTTCGCCCCCTTCGCGGGCTTCGCGCGACCCATCCCCGTTTAATTTATGAGCGGCAATAATCGGCCACCGTACCGGACTCCCTGCGCGGGCTGGACGCACGCATGGGCGGGCAAGAAATTTCAGCACGGCAAGTCATCGGAAAAGACCGTCACCGAATACACGAACATCACCGAGCCGACGATTGCCAACCGGCTCGCCGAGCGTGAACTTACCGGCGACAACTGCCACGATGCCGCGTCCGGTTGCGATACCCTCTGCGGCGAGTTCCCGCGTCATCTGCGGGTGACGCAGGTGTACACCGAGAACGAGGCGAAGGGGGATTATCAGGTCTGCGAGAACATCGGCCACAAAAACCTGCAAGCCGTCGCCGTCTGGCATGGCCATCGCCCATTGAACTTCTGCACCACGAACGATTACTCCATCAAATACCGCACCGCCACCGTGGCGTTCAACATCACCGTGACCGACCAGCAAAGTCTGGAGGTCGGCGGCAGCCTCGTCCATGTGGCCACCTCGGAACAGCACAAGGAAATCACCACCACCGTTGACGCCAACTCGGGCTTGCGGACGCTTGCCAATTACGTCAACTCCTACACCAGCGACATCGAGCCTTCGTCAGCGGTGACGCAGGCATCGTTCCGCTATTACGACCCGGACGGAACGGTGTTCAGTATCGGCTGCCCCATCCGCGTGAAGATTCCGGGGATCAATTTCAACAACATCGAAGACCCCAGCGACCCGAACGGCAACATTTATCCGATTGAAAAAACCACGATGGCGGAAGTGGTGACGGAGATCGAGGCCAACAACACCACCTACTTCTACGAAAACGGCAGCGCGACCCCGCACACCTCTGTAACCGCCACCACCGACCAGAAGATAATCCGAACCTACGACGTGCTGGCATCCACACTTTCCGAAACCACGTTTGAACTGCAAGTAGAATGGTCGCAAGAAACGTGGCGGATTCCCGATAGCGCCTACTGGGGTACAGACCCGGAGGGCAGCGCCCACGCCCTGCACTATCTCCAGACCGGCACGATCCACTACTCGGTTGAACTGGATGATTCCGTCACCATCCAAGACCTGATTGATGGCATGGACAACCTTGCCACGGCTTCCGGCTGGGATTTGAACGACAACGTGCAATATCCGTGGCGGCATGATGAATACCTGAGCGTCGCGCCCATCGTCTCCCGCGATACCGTGCGGACGTTCGACTCAACGGGCGGCTATCAGCGCGGGGCAATCGCCCCCTGCCTACACCTGAACGAGTGGCCTGCGCAATCCACGCCCGGCGAAGGCATCGCCGACTATTCTTCCCCCGTCAATCCCTTCACGGAATGGGGGTCGTTCTGGCCGGACTACGAGCCGTTCACGACCGACTGGCGGGTTTCCGGCTATTGGCTGCCCTTGGACGGCGTTGACCCGAATAGCGTGCGGTGGGAATTCCCCGCCACGCCTTCCGGCGGCTTTCCCGGCACGACGGATGAATGGCTGGCGTTGAGCGATGTGGGCAAAGCCGTGTGGACGACCGGCACGCTGCACACCGACCGCTTCACTGGCGCGATCATGGGGCAACCCTCCGGCAAACCCGGAGCGCGGGTGTTCGACTACGAACACGAAACATGGTTCGGCTGCAACGGCACGACCGCCTCGAATCAGGTGGATGTGTTCGGATTCCTAGTGCCGTATCTGCGCGGCCTCGGCGCAAGCACGGGAGCGATTGAAGATGGCGACGAAACAGATGCGGCTGTTCCAAAACAAGCAACGCAATGGACGAACAATTACAACGCCTGCCAGTTCCGCCCCGGCGCATGGGTGATGGCAACGCCGGACGGCGTGATAGTTCAATGGGCTATCTTCACGCAGATTCGCCGACCATCGTACAACTTCGCCCGGCCTTGTGGCGATGACCGCTGGTTGCCGGATGAGTTAACATCAACGTGCGTGTTGAGTGACGACGGCTCGGCATTGACGACAGACGCGGCATTTAGCGGCGTGACCGGCGACTTGGTTTATATCAAGAGCGACACCAACCCCGGCATTTACAAAATCACCCGCACGGATGACCATAACTTTGTTCGGGATGGCGCGTTGATTGCCGCGTTGCCGTACCGTTTCACGCCGGATACCACAGATTATTTCATCGCCAAGTTAAGGTTCGCAGACAAGCCCGCGCTGTGCGGACGTTATGACATCGTTTCCGCTGTTCAAGATGGCGGCAATGTCATCATTGAATCGGCAGCAGCTTCCAAATTGGTCGTCCACGCCGCGCTCACTGACCACGTTGATTTTACCGGAACGCTTGCCGGGCTTGGAACGAACTTGGCCGTAGTCGCGATAGTGGACAGCACGCACTTCAAGGTTGCTGGAACACTTTCTTCGGCGTACGTCAGTGGCGGATATGTGGCGTCTAACGGCGCGGCTTCTTATGAGTGGAACGACGACCAGCGCAAAGGCGACTATGCTTTGCATACATGGACGCATGACCACGCGGACGGCGCAACTGTCACCATAATCAACGGTCAGCCGGTGGCATCGCAAACGTGCGCCAATCATTGCCTGCCGTTTGAGCCATGTACTCCGGGCATAGTGGGTTGGTTGCCTGTTGGACATGGCGCGATTGACAACTCGCATATTGAAACGCTGCCATCGGCTTCCGTGCTTCATTACAGCGGCGCAAGCTATGTCGGCGATGCTGCCGACCACCTGCTTCCGTTCCTGTGGCAGGGTATGCCGACGTTCACCATGCCTGACCCGCTATGGCAAAATCCGCATCATCCGGGAGGGGTGGAGTGTGCGGAATCGTCCAAATGGGTGATGGACTATGGCGCGTGTACGCTGTCCGCGCTTGACCCTACTTCAATGACCGGCGGGCTGATTTATTACTACCCGCATTATCCGCCCGTTGAGGCACGATGCGATGTTGACGACTTCCCGGCGTTTCCAACTGGCGTGACGTTGCCGGTATATCTACCGGACAAAGAGATTAACGGCGTGGATGCCGTCACGCTATCACCCGCCGGAGATGGCGTGTACAACGGCGTTATCACTGTGAAACCATTCCCTAGCGAACACGGCTTTTTCTTGGCGGAGCGGCAATGTGTATGTGACGGGCTGGATATGTCAGATGCGTACATCCGGCAAGGGATAGATTGCAAATGTTCCTGATATGCCGTGGAGCAACGCCCATCACGAATTAAGGACGTCGCCAAAGACCGGCGTCGCATGGCCGATATGGGCAACGGCGGTTAAGGCGATGGCCGATGAGTCAGACGGCGGCGTTGGCGATACGCTGCGCCGATTGTTTGCAAAGGTTGGTGGAGAGGAATTTAAGCGCACGGCGAAGTTGCTAGGTGTGCCGTGCGGCTGTGCGGCTAGGCAGACTGAATATAACCTGAGATACCCGTATTGACTCAACCCATTAAAAGATGATGCAAAGGCTATTCCCTTTCTTTTTTCTGCTCGCCACCATGACCGCCTCTGCGGGCGTTGGCAATGCGCTGTGGACGTTCGCTGACTTCACCACCAATGCCGTTGCCGTGCGCCGCGTAACAATAAAACCGCTGTATCCCTACGGCGTTGTTAACGGCTCAGTGATAGCATCAGACGCCATCGTGCGCCAGACGACCACCAACGGCACGCTGCTAGTCACCAACATAATCGTCGGCTATGCCTATCGCGTCACGCTGTCCGGCCCGTTGTCTGATACCGTGTTCACGAACAGCTTTCCAACGAACTTGATGGATACGACGTTTGACGCGCACTTATACATTTCAGCTTCAACGAATCTAGGGCCGACTTCGCTCGCCTATTCGCAGGCGTCGGCAGATGCGAAGTTTGCGACGATTGACATGGTGAACGGCGGAGGCATCAGCGCAAGCACGGCGACGAACATCGCGATTAAGGTGGCGCGGGATGCGACGAACACGCTTGCGGCGCGGGTTCAGTGGGGCAGTCAAAACCTAACCAATTGGTCGCAGCTTTCCACGAACGCACTTTCCAGCGGCGGCGCGTTCACGACTAATTTCAACAACATCCATGTGACGAATAACGTGGACGCGGGCGGGACAATTTCCGGCGGCAGTTTCCGCGTTCCGGGATACGATTCAATCTACGCTGTAGTTGCCCAATTCGACACGGACGGGACAATCAACGACACATCTATCGCCATATCCAATGTCGCCACGCTCACCGGCAATGTCGCTTTGAGCAACGGCGTAATAAACTACGTTAACAACCACACAAACATTGATTCATTGACCGTCGCCAACCTTACTGTTGCAAACTCTGGTTTTCCGTACAGCGGAGTTGCCGCTTTCGGCAATTCCGGGCTTTTGGGAAATTCAGAAACCGCCGTCACAAATCTCGCTTTAAAAACAGTTGTCGCCGGAAATCTGACCACGACCAGCAACGGCATACTCGCCAAGACGCTGACGAATAACTACGCGGGCGCGGTGACGTTGAATAGTAATTTGACGGTGAATGGTTCAAGCACGTTTAACAATCCGATGAATGTTTACGATGATGTTAGGGCAACATCTTTCACGCATAACTCTGGGGATACTTGGCCGTACGACACGCTTGTATATTCCTACCGAAGCTCGCCCGGAAATTCTACGTTTACGTCTTCTGAAATCGGCATAACAAACCTAGCTCTTAGAACTGAATCCGCCTATCGCACCAACCTCCCATCCATCACCGCCGGAGCGAACATCACCGTGACCACCAACGTCACCGGGAGCAGGACGAACTGGACGATTGCCAGCACGGGAGGCGGCTCGTCCATCACCAATCCCGCGCAGATGCAGCAGCAGCATTTTATCATTGGCGATTCCATCTCTTGCAACAACAGCGGCTCGGGCGGCGAAGGCTTCACCGGCTTCAAGTCGTGGCCGATTCGGATGATTGAGGACACGAACTTCGGGCCGTACATCAGTGAGTACAATTTCGCCCAAGGGACGCAGACCGTCTCCAATTATTTCAAGTACCGGGAGCAGATGTTCGGCAGCTTCAAATACTTCCCCTCCACCAACGGCGTGATTCAGGTGATGATGGGTTACAACGACGGCTCGTTCGCAATCCAATGGATGACCAACCTGCTTTATTACTTCAAGACCAACTCGCCGCAGATGCAGGTCTGGTTGCACTCGATTCCGAACAGCGGCTTATCCGCCAACGCCGCCAACCTGACCAACTTCAACAACTACTGGCCGACCAACACCAGCTACTACACGACCTACATTGACCACCGGGGAACGCCGATAACCTTCGACGGCGGCAACATCCATCCCGATGAGAACGGCCACTACGTCATCTACACGAACTCGGTGGCGAAGAAATACAACACCGGAATCTCGAAGACGTACATCGGCGGATTCAGCGTTCCCTACATCAAAATCAGCCCGCCGTCCAAAACCAGCGGAATGAATTCAAACACCCCCGCGTATCTCTGGGTGGATGATGGCCGGGTGCAGGTTGGGACTCCGGTCACTACAAGTACGGAGCAGTTCACCGGCACGAACAGCATCGTGGTGTATGACCGCCTTGCGTACAACGTCCGATATATCATGGCGAACTTCTACAATTCCAGCGGCGGCGTCACGACCCTTCATGTTGACAATGGCGTTGGAGCAATGGACGTCGGAGTTCTATCTGATGGCACCGCCCTCGTCAGCGGAGAAAGCTCAGTCTCGCTTGAGATAGCTGGCGGCTACCCGGTCATCAAGGGGGGCATGAATGGCGCGACAGTTTTATACCTCGACTTAAATTGCTCAGTGGTGATTGACCCGAATGACACCGCGCAGCAGGGCGCAACCGAGGATGTGGCTTCTGGCAGCAACCTGCGGTTCATCAATGGAATCTACATCGGCACATACTGACCAAATTATGAAAACAATCATCACAGCCCTCACGCTCGCGGTGGCATTGACCGCATCCGCGCAATCCAAGAAACAAGAACGGCAGCACGTTCTGGCAACGGTGGCCGTCGCCACCAATGCGGTCGTGACGCCGGAACAATTCACCACGGTGCAGAGCAACTTCTTTGCGATGTGCGCGCCCGCGATGGTTTACCAAGCCGGGTATGTCGTGGACAGCAGTTCCAACTACCTCGTCAGCGTGACCTGCACCTTCAAGCTGGCGAACACGAACGCCATCGCGTTTATGACCAACTATGTTTTCGTGGAGGAATCGCCGGGCTTCATCATCAGCGGACAAGCTGATGGCTCGGGGCAGGTCAAACCGGTGACGCGCATCGAACGCCCAAGGCCGGGGGTGTTGCCTGCGCCAGCGAAGAAAAGACAGCCGTAGTCAAATGACCGCCGAATTAAAAGAACGCGAGCTAACCCGCATTAAGCGGGAAATGGTTCGCGCTCACGTTGCCGACGATGGCGAGCGGCTGCGCGAGTTGTCTGCCGAAAAGCAGGCTTTGAAGAAAAAGCATTTCTGCGTGGATTGCGGCTGCTCCATTCACACGATGGCGACCCGTTGCAAACCGCATCATGTCCGCCATCGCTTTTATCAAAACGCAATCCCCCTATGAAAGAATACGAGAACACTACTGCCGCGCACTCCGTCCGGCTCAACTCAGTTGAGCGGGCTATCGAGGAACTCACGCACATCACCCGAAAGCTGGCCGATACGTCAATTGACACGGCCAAGACTCTCGCACTTGCCATGCAATCGGCGGAGTACAATCGCAAGGAGGTTGAACGTAACAGTTCTGACATCTTGACACTAAAGACTGACCGGGCGTTTGTGCTGGGTTCGTGGAAGGCCATTTGCGTAGCGGGAGCGGTCATTGTAGGCGTTAGCGGCGTGTCATCGGCAACGTGCGCTTGGTTCGCCATAACTAAGGCGCAAAAGGCAAATGAACACGCTGCTCGTTGAACAGATAATGGCGATGGTTGGGCGCAGTCATTCCCGGCCTCGCGTTTACCGAACATGGCTCGAAAGACAATCCAATTTCCGATTAGCCGCGCTGCTGTCCGCTCTTACAAAGTGAGACATACAGCAAAGCTATGCTGTCAGTTCTGCAAATACTTTGCATGGAACTTGCGGAATTTTCAGTCACATATGAGGGTGCAACATCCTGAACATCGCGACTTCCCGCCGCACGTTGTTTACATCAAGACCAAAGACATCGAAACCGCACATCACGATTAACATGGACTGGAAACATTGGAAGTTAGGCTTGTTCGTTGCTCTATTGACGGGGTTGGCAACCGCCTTTGGCGTCGGCGCAATCGTCACTTCAATGACATGGAAAGAAGGCGTGCTGATATGCCTAGCGTCGGTGGCGAAGGATGTGTTGCTATTCCTGCGCCAGAATCCTGCGGAGTCCGTGAGCTTCAACACTACGAAGATTGATAAGCCCTAGAGTTGGTCTAGTGGGCTTCTTACGGCGTTTAAATCAACGCAATGAGTGTATATCATGGTCGTCTCAACACTCTTATGACCTAGAAGCTTTTGAAGCATTTTCAAAGTTTTAGGATTGTCCGTTGTGTCTAATGATTGTTCTGCCCCTCATCGTCGGCGTCACGATAGCCACCGACCGCACAGGAGCAGGGCACGTCCTGTTCGTTGAAATCAAATTCGGGGTGTTGGGATTCCGCGAGCAGTCCTTCGTAGCTGACGCCATCCACCCACATTGCGCCGCCAGTTGGTTTTCCGGCAGCTTCCATCCGCGCTTTCATCTTCCGTTCCCATCCGATCCACCAGTTTGCGGCGGCGGGTTCTTCGCGCATGATTGAGAGCCGTTTCCATTTCGCTTTCAGGAAGCACAGGTCGCAGTTGCCTTTGTGATTCGGGATGTTGAGCTTGAACGGTTGAGCATCCCAGAAGTCGTCCACGTCTTTCTTTATCACGCCTGCGTCATTCAGCGGGAAGTGTGGCGTGATGTATTTGGGACATTGCGCGAGGATTTCCAGCGTGCGGTGAGATTCATCAGCGCGGATTCCGATGTAGCTATCCCACTTTTCCAGCCCGTGCGCGAGCAGGTAGCGTTTCATCGTCCGCACTTTGAGTTGTCCACTGCATCCGCGCCCGCGCACGTTCGGCAGCGTGCCGCCCCATTCGAGCATTTCATCGAACGGCGTGCGGGCATCATTCCGGCGAGCGGCGGTTTCGTAGCTCACCACGCGCCATGAGTGTTCGTCATTCACGCGGCAGTATTCCAGCCACGTCACCGGCACATTCCACTCGGTTTGAACGTCGTTCACGAAGTCTAGCGTTTCGTCATATTCCTTGCCGGTGTTACAGAAGATTGCAGTCAGATTTTCCGCGCCGACTTCATCTAGCAGACGCCGCAGCATATAGCCGGACGTTTGCCCACCACTGAATGAGACGATTTGTGGATTGATTGACGGGGCAGAACCAAGCGTCGCAGCCAATGAGTGCCGCGCTGGGCTGCTCGTCAATTCGGATGTCAGGGTGGCGGCACTCATGGCTGGACTTTTTCGTTCGAGTGCCGGGCGGCGCGTTTAGGTTTTCGCGGCTTTCCTTTCGGCCAGCCGCCGAGTTTTGCATTTGCACGAGCAGCCCGCGCCTTGGTCGGGCTGCTCATGCTGCCGAGGAGGGCGGCGGGATTTATCTCGCCGCCGCAGTGCGGGCACTTCACAGCACCACCTCCCGGCCATCTTCGAGCAGCATCACGCCGCGCTTGGCCGCGTCTATTTCGGCGGGTGTCCAGAGCCGGGCGATTTCCCGCTCCAGCCCGGAGGCTTGCCGCTTGATTTCAGCGAGGCACTCCGCATGGAGTTGCTGCGCTTCCTTGAGCCGCTTGTCGGCGGCTTCGATTTGATTGGCTACGATCTCCGCACCGTTGCGGATTGGGCTGCCGACTTCGTTGAGGTTTTTTACCCACGCCAGATTGATTTTCGTTTTCATGGCTTAATCATATACCCATCGCTGGGTATTGCAAGCGAAATCGGCATTTATTTTCACATCATCCAGAGCCTTGATTTCATTGGCTTTTCTGTCCGGACACCCGAACCCGGCAGTCGAGCGAATGACCACCGCGTTGACGGTTTTCGTGAATCCGGGCATCTGGGGCGCGGTGGTCATTCGCTCACTTTGGCGTTAGGTGACATTGCCTTTGCGAGCAGCTTGCCGGTGAGCAGTTCCAGCATTTCGTCGCGCTGTTCATTGGTTTCAAAATACCAGTTGTCAGTTGGCATTTTCAGCGGCAGCCATTTGCGGGCGCTCACTTGGATTTCGACGGTCGGCAGATGTCGAAGCACCATTGTTTCCATGTTGCACACAGTCTTTGCACCTTTGCGGAGCTTTGCCTTGCGCTCATGGAGTTGGTTCACGAAGTCACCTAACCAGTCACCGGAGCGAACCGCCGTTGGCGCTTCGCTTTTGTTCGCTAGAGTCTCAGGTTGTTTCATATTATTTGGTCGGCGGTTCGCTCAGTTCTGCGTTAATCACAGGAAAACAATACACAACGAACCCAATCAACGCAAGAAAAAGTTGCAACTAAATTTAAAATGAAGTACAAGTCACTAAGTCTAAACGTCTATGAAAAACTTCCTTCTCACCGCTCTCGTTGCCTGCTATCTGTGCGGCTGTGCTACCACTTGGCAAGACGCCGCAGGCAAATCACTCATCACCATCGCCCAAACCGCCGATAGCGCAATGAAAGGATGGGAAGCGTATTCCGTTCGCATGGGAATTGCCGACAATAACATCCGCGAAATAAACGTGCAGATTGCATACAAAAAGTATCAGGTGGCGTTCAACACCGCATTGCAGGCGTACAACGCCGCTGTCATCTCAAAGGATAAGACGGGCTGGGAACAAGCTTCTGCCGCCCTCGTCGCATCGCAATCCGGTTTGGTTCAACTCATCACACAGGAGGAAAAATAATGTCCGCCGCCATCATCACCCAACTGATTCTCACGCTTGGTCCGACCGCGCTTGAACTCATCCCCAAGCTGTCCGCCGTGTGGCACAAAGATTCACTCACGCTTGACGAAGTGAACCAACTATGTGCCGTGTCGCAGACGAGCTACGAGAAATATCGCGCCGACGCCAAGTCCGCCGCTGGCGTAGTCTAGTATGCCGTTCCGCAATTCAACGCTTGAAGTCCGCACCTCAGACGGGCGCAGCGATGAGTTGATGGAGAACCTTTACTACGACGCGAACAATGGCGCGGCGTACCGTGTGCCGGACTGCGCGACGACGGACGGGCTAAGTGTGCCGCGTCTCTTTCAAAACATCATACCGCCGACCGGCTCAGAATGGTTTTCAGGAATTTTACATGACGCCGCCTATAGGGGTACTTTAGAGCGATTGCAAGACCTCGGCTGGCAAAACTATCAGCCGACGCGCTTGGAGAGCGACAGGCTGCTGCTAGAGGCTTTAGAATCGCAGGGAGTGGGGTGGTTGAAACGGTGGATTATCTTTCTGGCGGTTAGGCTAGGCGGACGTTCCTCTTTTAAACCTTGCAAGCGGTAGGGTAGATGTGAATAAATAGCCCGAATGAAATCAAAATCAAGGCGGGCAAAACTCTACGGCGACGAACAGGCGGGGCAAATCTTGCGAGTGCTTTTAGAAGCTTGTGGCTACGTCAACAAGGAAGTTCCGGGTGGATTCAACGCTTCCATCTCCGCCGCCTCACTCCGTTCAATCAAAGCCGCCACTCGCGCTAAAAAATCCAAGAAGAAAGGCAAGAAGTGAACATTGTCAAGGCGTGGAAACGGGCGTTTATAGTCGGCTGCTCACATGGCGATTTGATAGACCCCAAAGCATCGTCGGCAGTGCTTCAATTCCGGGACAAATGGAAACCGCAATCAGTCGTCCATCTCGGCGACTTCTTGGACACGGCGGCTTTTCGGGCGGGTGCAAAAGGCACTAGTGACGAATCCCGCGCCATCAATCCAGACTTCAACGCCGGACTAGACTTCATCAAGAAGCTGCGCCCCACCGTTGTCCTGAACGGAAACCACGAAGCCCGCCTGTGGCGTTTGGCCGAACATCACAATGCCATTGTCAAAGAGTGTGCCGGTGGACTCATTGAACGCATTAGAACACGCATGGCGTTGAGCAAGGCGCATTACGTTGAGGATTGGTCTATCCGCTCGTTTGTCACGCTTGGCAATTACAAGCTAATGCACGGCTATATGTACGGCGAGAACGCTTGCCGAGACCACGCGGAGGCTCATGGCAATATCATCTTCGCGCACACTCACCGCGCTGGCATGGCAAAGGGCAGGCGCGATGATTCACCAACAGGATATTGCGTCGGCACGTTGTCAAACATCCCGAACATGGACTACGCATCGGCTCGTCGCTCAACGCTGTCATGGGCGGGCGGGTTTGTTTGGGGGGAATACTGTGAAGAACGGGCGGTGTTTTGGTTGCATGAACAGCCGCAGAATCAAACGGAATGGAGGCTTCCGCTGTGAACAACAACGAACTTTTTAAAAAGCTGGTTACCGCCATTAGAAACGGCAATGTTGAAAAGCCAGAGCCGGGTTTCAAATCAGCGGAGCAATGGTGCAAAGACTTTGGCGTTTCGCGGTTCGTGTTTCTTGACATAGCCAGCAAATCAACAAAGCTAGGTCTTTGCGAACGTAAAGACTTTTTTACCAAGACCACGCGAGCGGTTAAGAAAATCCCATATTACAAATTCACCGCATGACCGGCATAGCTGACATCCTAGCCGATTGCGTCTGCTATACGCTTGTGCTAGGCTTTGTCCTGTGGTTATTCATGGAGTGATTATGGAAGTATTCTGTCCATACTGCGGCAGTCCGATGGTGACGGAGCATGACGACGACTGGCGGTGTCTGGATTGCGGAAAACTGTTCAGCGAATAATGGCGACGAACAAACAACAGGTGATTGTCGGAAGGCTGCTAACGTCTGCTCTACATTACTTGGGAGAAACAAATTTAAGTTACGTCGTCATCGTCGCGGACAACATCTTTTCCAACTGCCCCGAGCAACACGCTAGGATGATTCTGCAAGACGCCTATCAGCTTCAGGAAAAGATTCGTGAGATGAAAGTTGACCGGCAGGCGGACGCGCAGACCGGCTACGGCTCAGACGATTCAAACGCAGGCAAGACTTGACAGCACGGCCAAATCCGCCGCGCACTCGCCCGCAATCGCCGCCAGCCTAGCGTCCAATACCTTGAGCGAGTCGCCAACAATCGGCGCACAGTCTAGGTATTTAGACGGCTGCTCCGGTTCGGGTTCGTGCTTGAAGTTCAATCGCCAGTCTTTGTTATCGTTCCACCGGCGGAACTGCATCTCGATTTCAAAACACCGCTGGCAAGTAGGCCAACCGTTGTATTTGCGATACGCCACTCGCCCGCAATCACAGTGCGCTATTTCATTTAATTTCATGGGATGATGTCTTTCAACGAGTGGTTTTTACATTCTTCTTTCAGCTTGTTTTCGTAGTCAAAAAACTCGCGGCGTGAGCGTTCTTTGTGTTCTTTCTTCGCTTGCTCCAGCTTGTAACGTCGGTTGAAATAGGCGGCGGATTTGGAGTTGTCGCGGGGCTTCATTTCTTGCGTCTTTCTTCCTCAACGGTGTACGCCGCCGCCATGAAGTTCCTTGCTCGCACCTGCGCTTTAGTCAAGGCCTTTATGTCTGCCGTGGTATTGTATTCCGTTGCGTGTTTTAGTATCTGCTCCGCCATTTCCACAAGTTTTTTGGGATTCATGTTGCTTCCTAAAGATGTAGTCAAATCGTTCGCCGCAGTCTTGCACAGACTTAATCGGGCGCGGTTTAGAGCCTTTGCCTGCCATATCAATATCCGTTCTCATCAAGCCAGTCAGACGCTACATTCGCCGCCCACGGCTCAAAGTCTTTGTTCTTGGCGATTTGGCTGAGGACGTACAGTTGAAACTCAAGCTCGCGGTCAATGGCTTGATAAGCGTCATCGGCGGCGATTGGGCAGGCCGGGGCTTCGCTGTCAACGTCGGCAATCTGTTCAATCACTTCGCGAATGGTTTTTTTGATAAGGTCGCTCATTGTATTTCTCCCGCCAATTTGTTGAAGTTGTTAATCCAATTCCGATTTCCCACCGGATCAGACGCCATAGGACACCAACGGTTCGCCATGAATCGCGAGAACTGCCCAGGATTGCCAGCCCGCTTCCACCGTGCGTAGTTATTGCGAATTGAGTTGATGCACACTTGGCGCGGGTTGCTCGTCGCCACGGACATCACGCCGTAAGGATGGCGCGTCTTTGCGCCGCCCTCAATGCGCCAGATAACGTCGGCGATGCGATTCAATTCAGGCAAGGCCAAGCCGGGGTCAGCCGCTATCACATGGCGGCCATCTCCATACTTCACGGTCACACGCTGGGCGCATTTGTCCCCCGGCCTAGCCAAAGCATCCCGCCCCGCTTCGCGCCCAGATAGATTCGGCGCGGCGACTAACACAGCCGCTATTACAAGTGAGGCGGAAATTGTTTTAATCATGTGCGTTGTATTATTCATCATGCGCTCAATAAATCAAGCACTATTCTAGCCGTCGCGTCCCTTAGCAAATCTTTCGGTTCGCACCACGCCATCTTCCATCCTAGCCGCTGCGCTTCCATCCACTTCTCCCAATCCTTTTTCATTTGCGCTCCGCGACTATGACCTCCGCCAACCCAAATCCCCCCCTGAATCTCAATAGCAACGCCGCTAAATGTGAATCGAAAATCCGTGTCCTCAGTTCCGTCTGAATGTTTTGCGACTCTAATTTCAGTCCACGCAATGTCAAACCTCCACTTCCTAGTATGGTGGAATTGCAACTCAAACACCGGCTCAGGCAAACTATGTTTTACACACCACGCCCGCACCTGTTCCTCCGTGTACGCGGGCTTGCGTTTGCGGGGCGCGGCGGGAGTTGAACCCGCATCTCGTTGGGAAGCCAACGTCTCTACCGTTGAGCTACGCGCCCGCGAAATCTTTGCATTGTGCTTCTGCACATCTTCCATCTTCCATTCTTTAAAGCTCATAGCTTTCCTTTGATGACGTAAAAGCAAATCGCCACGCCTAAACCAATCCCGGCGAAGAAAGCAATCGGTATCATAATCGTTGTCATAACGGCCTCAGTTTCGTTTTGTACGATTCCACCACTTTATTTCCCTCGCTCTCGTAGAACTGCGCGAAGTCGCCGGGACTGCCTAGCTGCGACCACCACACGAACACCACGGCGCGAAATCGTTGGCTCACGGTCTTGCGGCTCAACTCTCCCTTTACTTCCTTTGGCGGCGAAGCTTCGTCCGATGGCTTGAACGTAATTTCGCACGGCACATTTTGCAACGCGAACACGGCGAGCTTTTCCTCCGGCGTTAACTCCGGCGTGTCCACGCGCAGTCCTAAGCTGCCATCTTGCCGCGTAGATGCGCCCGCTAAAACGCCGTTAAAAAGGATGCCTTTCATTGAGAGTCCAATTCCGCAATCACATTCGCGCCCTTGTTCTTGCCTATGGCGTTGAAGATGGTGTTAAGGTCTGCGCCAAGCTGTTCGTCATTCTGGCCGTCATAACTCAGCACTAGGACGACAACATCATCCTCGGCAATCACGGACACTTTTACGCCATCGTTGAAGATGGTTGCGCCAATTTCTTCCAACAACTCCGCCTCTGGCGTACAATCGTACTTAGGATTTGCGGCGTATTTGATGAAGCTGTCTTTAGATTCCGCGCCTGCGTCAACGGTGATAATCATCCGCATTTGGATGTTATCAGCCATCGCTTGCCCGATGTTGCCAATGGCACGGATGTTCGCGCCCGCTGCGCCGATAATCTTTCCGGCGTCCGACTTGTCGCACTTGACGGACGCGATGATTTTATGGCCGACGACGAACGAAACGATTTTGACGGCAGACGGCTTCTTTGCCAGCCCTCGGCAAATCTTTTCGAGCGTGGTGATGATGTGGCTATGATTCATGTTGGAAAAATGCTTTCGCGTGTTCGGTGCAAATGCCGTGTGATGTGACAAATCCATTGGCGATGAGTTGCCGCGTGCATTGCTTATCCTTATCGCACCAAGCGCAGACTGTGATGGTCTCGCCCACGCCAATGAAGCCTGATTGCTTGTGCGGATAGCCGTTGCACAGCGTCACGCTCTCGCCATTGTGTTCAATCGTTGAGTTCACTTGCCAGCCTTTGCGTAGTGGTTGCTGCCATTGGCGAGGAAGTCCGCGCATTTGTCCGCGCCCGGCGCACGGTAGAAGTCCGCGTATGATTGCCAGCCTTGCGCGTTGGCCTTCGCGGTGAATCGCAGGCAATGCTCACGCATCGGGCACTGGTTGTCTAGGCACATTGTAATATCACTCATATGATTTAATCTTTCGGCAGCGTAGTTTGTTTGGTCACAGTTGTCAAATGCTTTTCTCCTTAACGTGCGGCAGGTTGTTGTAGGCGGTGAGGGCGTGTTTACAAGCGTTAACTAAGTGTTCAAAATTTCCGTCGCAAGCATCAGTTAAGTCAGCAAGCCAACCCGCCAACTCATCGCACACGCTGCGGAGTTTGTCGCGTTCTTCTCTCGTCTTTCGTTGGATACAGAATATGCACCAACCCGATTCAACCAAAGATGGATTCCAGCCATGTCCACACTTGATGCACTTCTCTTTGTACTTGGTTTCAATTTCCAGTTGCAGTCTCGCCTCATCCCGTTCGCGCTCCAGCTTGCGGGCGAAGTCGAGACATTCACGGATACGGTCATCTTCATCCCGGCAATTAGAAGTCCAGCCAGCTTCATTAAACGAATCACTCTCCGGCGTGGGTGTCATTTTACCTCCTTTTCATTTATTGGCATTTGGGGTTTTTCAACGCTGAAAAATTGAGGCTGCAATGGCTGATTAAATGTCAACACTTGATGCCATAGTTTGCCCCTAATTAGAACGGCGAATCGTTCTCGCCATGTTAATTGCCAGCAACACGCGATGCGTCCTTGCCGCGGACAATCCTCGAATCGGTGAGCGGGCAACGGCAGATATTCAGCTTGGTCTTTTGCGATTACAACTGTCTGCTCTGGAAATTCTATGAGATTCATTTTGCCTCCTTCAATTCTACGGAGATGTTGGTTACGGTTACGATGCGATAGGTCTTGTCACCGACATGGATTCTTCCGGGGAAGTCATTGTTTATAAAAACTTCTGAGTTTTTGTCCCATTCCAAAAATTTATAATCATCCTCATTGGTAACATTAAGCGTTGGAACATTTGTTCGGCTCGATTCCGGTTGTGCCGCACCAGCGGCAGTCCTCTTGCTCTACTCGATCATGCTTTTCAACATCAATGAATCCATTGCCTTTGCAGATTGAGCATTCCCGTTCAGGTATTTCGTGCGTTTCGCCTTCTATTGCCCGAGCCGAACAAGACGGTGCAGCGAATGAGCTTGAGTCCTCGCGGATATGGGCGTTGAACTTTTTTATCATGGCTTTTTGTGCTTCGGAGTATGGTTGGTTGGCGGCGCTCATCGATGACCTTTCTCGTTAGGCCGAAGTGCGGCGTTTGCTTTCTCGATGGCGACAGATGCGGTTTGCCTGCACCAGTGGATTTGGTGCGTGTATGGGTCGGCTTTGTCTCGGATTTCGCAGAGCGCGTTCATTAGCACCGTCGCAGTGTCAGCCATTTCGTTGTAGGCTTTTTGCCAGTGGTCGGCTTGTGGATTTTCAGTTTTCATTATAGCGGTCATGTGTACGCGTGCGATTGCGCGGACAGCTTCCCGGCGTTCCGGCACGGACAACACTTGCTTGATGTCGGTTGATAGTTCCGCCGCGATTTGGTTCACGATTCGGTCAGCGAGTTCTTGCTCGATTCGTTCTTTGAGTTTTAGCTTGAGCGTATCCCTGTCCACCATTGCCCAGACTTCATTCATCAGGTCTCGCGGCAGTTGGATACGGTTCGCGCAGTCAGGTTGTATCCATCCGCCATCACTGATGATTTTTAGGATACTTTTTTCGGCTGCGTCTTTCAGTTTTTGTTCGATATTTGTCATAAATCTTTCGTCGTTAGTTGCTCGGCGGCGGTGAGGATTTTTCTTCCTAAATCACACTCGTCATTTCCACAATTCGGATTAGAACATGGGTTAATTGTCTCCGCCGCTCTCCGCATCCCTTCACGCATGGCGTCTAGTTGGATTGCTTGAATTTGAGTTACGCTAAATACGGCTTTTGCGTCCGTGCCTTGAGTAACCGGGTCTAAATCAAAATACCATTCAGCCGTTTTAGTTGGATCGAATGGTTTCATAATTTCCTTTTGTTGTCATTTGATTTTCCACACCCTAAACCCTTCGCCGTTGACCTTGCGCGTTAAAATTTTAACTCCGGCGCATTTCGCCGCGTGATGCGCCTTTTGACAATAATCAACTATGAACGAATCGCCGTATTTCATTTCCTTCAACGCTTGGCGTAAAATGCGTTGATTGCTGTACGGGAACTTGGGCGGAATCGGTATGTTAGTATCAATCTTCATTTAATCTTCCTAGTAGTGTAATCTTTGTTTGTGTTTGTGCAAGCATTAAATCGTAATGCCCAATTTCTTTTTCAACTCATCGCGCCGCGCTCGCATCTTGACAAGTTCAGCCTTTTCAGATTGCGTGTACAGCTTTGCGCCCATCGCATCTTGAGCGGCGTTGGTTTGAATCTTTGTTATGCGCTCGCAGACGCGCTTGTATTCATTTGACATTAGAATCATTTCAGCCGCTCCGCCGACTGATTGTGATTCTTGTAATTTATTCGCTTGTGTGGTGTTTTTCCAACCGGCCTGCTTTGATTGCCACTTAACAACCGGGTTGCCGTTCTTGTCAATCCATCCAGACGATTCAAAGTGATGCCAAAACGATTCTGCATCTTCGTCCGATTGCCCGATTCTTGCCGCGTTCATCTTAACCTCATCCAAACTCGGATGCCTATTTCTTTCTTTTAGCATCTTACTTGGAGACGGAGACGGAGACGGAGACGGAGAGCTATGTTTTGCCATAGTGTTTGCCATTGGCTGTGCTATGGCTGTGCTATGGCTGTGCCATCGCTTGTCTGCGCCTGCTTTGCCTGATTCTGAACGGTTTGCGCGGAATTGAGCTTGCTTGTCGCGTTCGGACTCCATTCTTGCGTTCTGAAATACGCCAGATTCAGTCTCGCGGAACTTAGCTAAGACATGGCTAACCAATGGCTGTGCCATTCCTGCCGATAGCCTAGCCATTTCTTCCTTTGTGACGTATCCCTGTGTCCATTGTCGGCATAGTAGCGTTATGTAAAGGCCGCGCTCCTCGTTTGACATTGAAAACGTGCCCGCCAAGAAGTCGTCAGCATAGAATTGGAATGCGGGTGGTTTCATAGAAGTGATGCCAGCTTGATTGCGGTTCTTTGGTCGCCATGCTTTTTAACGAGTTGATACAGAATCCCGGCGATGGATGCTGAGTTAGATGCGTTTGCGCGGCCAACGGTAGCTCTGAAAACGCGGATTGATTTGTGGATTAACTTATGGCACGGCTCGCAAAGCAGAGCAAGGTTTTGGTCGTCTGCTTCCCAAATAAGTTCTCCGGGCGAATAGTTAACGTGATGCACTTGAATTGGCAAGTCTCCACGTCGGCACGATTGGCAATAGCTTCCGATTGAACGCCTGAACTGCTGTGCGCGGTTCTTCCATCGCGGGTCTGAGTATTGGCTTGAAAAAGACTTTTCTCCAAGCGCAGCCGGTATGACATCAATTAGTTTTTTCATTGCAATGGTTCGTTCACATCAACGACTCGCGCACGGTAGAACATCCGCTGTGCCGTAGCGTCGTAGAACCACGCCTCATCCGCGTCCACAAACCAACTGGCGCGTTGCCATGTCACCATGTCCGCGCTGCGCTCGACGACATAGGCGCAGTCGCCGGAGCGGTTGATTTGGCAGGAGAACCCGTTGGCATAGCTCGCGTTGGTCAGCGTGATGACGCAGGCGTGTGCGGGCATGGCGATTATGGCTGAGACGTAGAGGATGCGTTTAAGGTGTTTTGCCAAGCAGCCAAGCGGCAGGTTGTCATGGCGTGCCAGCCATGTGTTGATGACGCGCAGCCAGTTCTCCGGCGTGTATCGCCAATTAGGTTTCATTTTCATAAGCGTGATTTGATTGTTGCAGATAGTCCATCGCCTCGGCCTTGCTGAATTGTTTCAGGTATTTTTTCCGCATGGTGTTCGTTCGGTAGTGCAGGTTTCTACGATAGTCGGCGGCCCTCTGCCAGAGTTTAAATCGGGTTTGCATCTTGTCCATCTCGCGGCGCATTTGCAGCACCATCGCGGCTAGGTCTGAGTTTGAGTATTCGCCGCCCTTGACCACGGCAATGCCCTTGGCTCGGAGCTTTGATTTGCGGATGGATGCGCGGCACTTGTCGCACGTCCTAAACTCTGCGCCACGGTCTGCGCCGCAACGCGGGCAACGCGACGGGTCTTTACGCATGGCGATTTGCCGCGCAAAGAATCCCATCGCCTTAGCTATGCGCTCCGGCTTGCGGTCTGACCGGTCTTTGCCGACCCATTGTAGGTTTGGCTGAATATCAACGATAAATGGCTTCATACAGTGTGATTGAAGATGCTGCCCTGATAGGCTAGTCGCCCAGCCATCGTCTTGCGGTTAAATTTACCCCCGCCAAGGCTCGCCATGTTTGCAGGTACGCGAGTAAGTCCGTCACCCACCTTTTCAAGAACAGTTCCCGCAGCAGCACTTGACGCAAGCGATTTATTGTTTTTGTTAATGGTTGTTGGTTGTTTACGCATGGCAAACTCTCCTTGGTTTTGGCGGGGGTGGTAAGGTTACAGGTGTAGCGTGTAGAACGTGAACACCTGCCCGTCGCGCTGCGTCTCTCGGCGGCAGGTGATGTTGTTGCCAGCGTCGCGCAGGTCAGAGATGCGCCTGGACAGGCTGGCGACGAAGCCGGAGCGTTTATAGCCGCTGCCCGCGTGGTGCAGGTCAATGGCGCGGCACTCGTCGTTCGCGTTGTCTAGTAGCAGTTCCATGATGCGCTTGCCTTGTTTTGATGCAGTTGATTTCATTTGATTCCTTTCGTTTAAACGTGCCGGTAGTCGTCGCGTTCAGCCCACATCTTTTCATGCTGAGCCATTTGTTCGGCGATGCGCCTATCGCGTTCAATGCGCTCCGCCGGAGTCAGTTCGTCAAGCGTGAATAGTTGCTTTTCGGGCAACGTCGGCAACGGGGGCACAGCGTATAGATCCGCAATCGCTCGCATAGTCTCGCGCCGGACGCGGCGTTTAAGCGCGGTGTGGTTAGCCCAATGGCCGTTGTCCTCGAAGTCGGCGGGAAGTTGGTCGTTATGGTCGTCAAAAAAGCTCATTTGATTTGAGGCCGGTTAGTCGCTTCCCAGCGTTGGTTAAAAGATGTCGTCTGCGTCCGGGGCTTTCGCCTTCGGCTGCCCCGTCGGCTTCCATGTGTCCACATAGATGCTATGCGTACTCTTTTCGTCCGGCGTCTTTCTCCCGGAGATGACGAGCCGCGCCCAGCCCGATTCCGCCGCCACTTCGTTGAGAAGCTTGGCAAGCTCGGCGATGGCTTCACGTTTAACCGACACGTTTAAGACGCTGCCGCCGTTTGCGAATTGCTTTTCGCGAATCCACACTCCGGGCAGGTATTGTTTTTGTTCACTCATTTTGTTTTCCTTTTTCGTTTATGGGATGTTGTCTGTTTTCTGTGCGTGTTCGATAAGCTCCTCGCACAAATCGTCGAAAGCCTGTTTCGTCGCGGGCATCTTGCTCTCCGGCCAATCCTTTTCAGCCGTTTCGTTCGGCATGATATAGCCGCCTTCCACGGCGAACGCCTGAACTTCTTTTGGCAATACGCCTAGCTCGCTAAACTTAGTCATCATCTTAGCCAGCCGTTCACTATGCGGAACGGGCTTAACCTTTTTGGCGGGCACATCCGCATCATCAATGCGTTTAAGGATAGGCCGTGCCGGGGCGGGAATGGGGCTAGTAGCGACTTTTGGCGCAGGCTCGTGAGAATGGTTCTCCGTGTCATTATCCGCTTCTGTGGGCACGCAGAACACTTCCAAAAGAGCATATTTCATCGCCGCGCTCATCGCCTTGTTGCTGCTCTTGTCGCCAGAATCCATCGCTTCGCCGATTGTCACGGCATCAAAGCTAGTGCCATCCTCCGCACAGTAGAACGTGTGTTTAACCTCTAACGTGGTGTAAATCAACGCGCCGCCTGACTTGGTTTGCCGCTCTTCGCGGGTGGATTTAAGCACGTTCGGAACGACGAACACGCCATGCTTGGCAAAGACCGGCTGAAACGCTTGGTAGGCATCGTCAATGCCCCGGAATGAATAGCCTTGCTGCTGATTCTTTCGCCCCTTGGCGATTGCCCCGACTTCGGACATGATGACGGGGATTAGTTGGTGGATTTTACTCATAAATCTGAATTAAACATAATTGTTGTTGTGCGTACTTAATGCCTTGTTTCATTTAATCGACTTCCATCTAACAGCGACACTTTATCACCTACCAAAAACTTTACAACATCTTTTTTCATTTATTTTTAGCACGCTAAAACCGTTGATTTTATTGAGCCAAACGCCACTCGCTGCCAAGTCAACGCGAATGTTGCAAGCAAAAATGTTTTGAATTATGGTGTTTCAATGTCCGAAGAAGCTTTCTTTGACGAATCCGACGAGCCGAATCTTTACCGCGAAGCCGCCGTCCACTTCGTTGCCGAACTCGACCGCGTGCTTTCTTTCATCATCGAAGCGGATAACAAGACGCTGTCCGCCTATTGCCTAGCCATCGCCTTCGGGCGCACTGGTATAACTGGCGGAGAGACGCAGGCCGCGCTCGCCATCCGGCTAGGAGTCACCCGCGCCGCTGTCACTCGCTGCGTCAAACAGATCCAAGCGCGGTTCGGCAACGAGATTGTTGGTATTGAGCCTATGCCCGGACAACGCTCAACTGAAGCCTGCAAGAAGTTCTCTAAAACCCGCAAAGGAAAGTGTAAATGAAACAAGATATTGAGCAGTCATTCGCAGCCACCATCAAAGACCGCATCGCTGAATTCCAACGCCACGGCGATACGCTGGCAACGGACATCGTAGGACACGTTAACAGTGCGCGGGAGATAGGCATACTGCTGCTAGAGTGGTCACAGGGCACGTTTAACCTGACATTCGTGGAGAAGCACGCCAAAGACCTTGGCGACTACGAACAGCTTAACAGGTTCGTGCGTATAGCTAACCGACTGCCCGCGCCAGCCCAATCACTAGACGAGGCAAGGCCGGTGATGCAGATAGACTTCCAGACGGCAGGGCTGCTATCAATCCCCGAATCAACTGCGCCCAAGGCGAGCGATATGACGCCATACATCGTGCTGTGCAATCGCATCGGAAAGGTGCGCGAGGCTATTGCCAAAGTAGAGCAAGACTCTGATAAGTTAGCGATAAAGAAGCAGTTGGAGCCGTTGGTGGAGTATTACAATACGCTGTGATGGTATGCGCCCCCACCGCTATAGGTTCTCCCGAAATAATAGGAAAACGGGTGACCATAAG
>Ga0228698_1000347_pt1 | contig 39234 bp, 47 predicted proteins | sample McNCre117_Aug_MG_FD_178015 | JGI IMG/M metagenome (GOLD analysis project Ga0228698, IMG submission 178015) | Freshwater microbial communities from McNutts Creek, Athens, Georgia, United States - 1-17_Aug_MG | ecosystem: Environmental > Aquatic > Freshwater > Creek | place: USA: Georgia... | reverse complement strand
TGGTCCGCGCGCCCGGCGCACATACTCGCACAAACTGCGAAAATCCACTAAACCCCCGCTTATCTCGGGTATTTGTGATCGGATTGTGCAGCGAAAAACATAGCGAAAACGCAGATCGGGGGCGCTTCTGTGGCGAAAACGCCACACCGAAAAAATCAAAGCAAGTATCGGGCCAACGTTTTGCGTCATTTTTGACGCTACGTTTTTACCCGGATCGTGGGGTTGCCCCATGAGTGGTGCAGTTACCGAACGGCTAACCCGTGCTGAGTTTCGCGATCGTATCGGAATCACGCTGGGGGCGCTATCAATAGCGGTATCGGAAGGGCGGATAGTAGTATCCCCGGATGGCTTGATAGAATGGCCCGGGGAGTTTGATCGCTACATTCGGAATACAGCGGTTGCCCCGGAGCGTTTTGACGCACTATTAGCGGAACACGGGGGCGTGATTAGCAACCCGAACGTTGGCCACGCAAGCGACTACAACGCGCAGCGTGCACGTAAAACACGAACGCAAGCGGATTTACATGAGTTAGAGCTAGCACGTAAACGAGGGGAGCTAATCCCCGTAGCGGAAGCCTCCCGAATCTTCGGGGACGTTACCGCATCGCTGCGGGAACGGCTGAGCGGGTTGCCAAATCGACTAGCTATGAGACTCGCCAACGAACGCAGCGCTGATAAAGTGCGGGATACGTTGGAGCGAGAGATCAGAGATATCCTAGATTCCGTAGCCGATCCGCTGATTGCGGCTAAACGGGAGGTTGACCTATGACCGATCAAAGTTGGGAGTCTGTAACCGTATTCCGCAACGTGCTAGGCGAAACGCTGAAACCCCCCGCTAAGCTGACGATCCCGCAATGGGCGGTGAAATATCGGGAGCTAACAGACAAAACGTCTAACATAACAGGACGTTGGAGCTATGACGTTACACCCTACGCCAAAGAACCGTTTGATCTGCTAAGTGACACCGATCCGCGATATCAAACGGTAGTGTTGCTTTGGGCTGCACAGCTAGGCAAAACAGACGGTCTACTAAACGCGATCGGGGCTGCTATATGCGCGGGGGGTACAACGATTCTTTGCCTACCCGATAAAGAGACTGCAATGGGGTTTGTTGATCAGCGGCTGGGGGATATCACTAAACCGATTGTGAATGGTGTTCCTAATCCGGTTCACGCGAAACTACGGCTAGCCCGGGAGGCTGACGGACAACGGGGAGGGGGCAAGCGGGGAGCAGATCGCGCACTATTCAAAGAATATCCTGGAGGGGCGCTAAAGATCGTGGGCGCCCACGCTAGAACGCCGCTTAGTTCAACGCCTAGTAGAAGGGTGCTAGCCGATGAAGTGGACGGGTACCCTTACACCGTGGGAAAGGATGGATCCCCGCTAGCGTTGTTGCGTCGACGCATGCAAGCGTTCCCAAATCGCAAGTTTCTGATTTGTGGCACCCCGACGATAAAAGGGGCGTCAGCAATCGAGTATGAGTTTGCGAGCACGGATCAACGTTTCTTCTATGTGCCCTGCCCCCATTGTGGCGAACGTCAAGTGCTTAGGTGGACGCCTAGCGTTCAACATCCAGGGGGCGTCATTTTCAACGCGCACAATGACGATCCCGATCCACACTATCAGTGTGAGTTTTGCAAATGTCTTACCCCCGAAGATCAGAAGGGGGATATGTTGCTAAAGGGGCTTTGGGTACCGGGGGGATATGAGGGTTGGAGTAACCGCATAGGGGATCGCGAAATCCCCCGGGATCTTAGGGCTGCGGGGTTTCATCTATCCACACTATACAGTCCGTTTTTCACGTGGACTGAAATGGTAACCGAGTTTCGCAAGGCGGAAGCGGACAAGCGAGCGATCCAAGCGTGGCTAAACTTGAATCTAGCCGAGTTGTTTGACCCTGATTACGTGCGAACCGAGCACGTTACCATAAATGCTGACGATCGCACAGAAACGGGTTTTGGGGTTGGAACGGGAGCCAAGCACGAAATCCCCGATACGGTGGCTGCGCTATTCACTTCCATTGACGTCCAAGGGGATCGGCTAGAAGTAGCCACAATCGGATACACGGTAACAGAGTCTAGTTACTGGATTGATTATGTGAGGTTGGAAGGCAACCCAAGCGTTCCGGTCAGTAATCGGGGATCCGTGTGGCGTAGGCTAGCTGAGTACCTGGATCGTAAGTTTTCGTCAGCAAAGGGGGATATCCCGATCGCGGGGGTTACTGTAGACGAGTCGTATTTGACGGATCAGGTTCACGAGTTTGTGCGCTATATGCGTGATAAAGGGCGACTGATTTGGAGTGTAAAGGGCATTGACGACAAGATCGGCACGAAATACCCGATTTGGCCCACTAAGATCCGTCCAGCGCGCAATCGTTGGGAGATACCTAGTTACCCCGTAGGGGCTGACGCAGCAAAAACGTTGATCCTGGGGAGGTTTGAGCTATCACCTAACGACGATGGTTGTATGCACTTCCCTGCGTCACAATGGTGCGATGATTCGTTTTTTCGTGGGCTGCTATCGGAGCGCAAGATCGAAACAATGAAGGGCAGAACCATAACCCGAGAGTGGCGCAAGGTATACAAGCGGAACGAACCGTTAGACCTTGCCTGTTATGCCCTTGCAGCGCTCCGGGGATGGCAATCCCAGGGGCACACCCTTACGGCTACGCTTGCGCTCAGGCAAGCCCCGGGGCACACTCAGAACGCGCGCCTGGGGTTTGTGGGCGCACCTAGGGGTTGGATAAATGCCGGACGCTAACGGAAACTTTACGCAAGCCGATCTAGCAGCGGTTCGCAGAATGCGCGCAAGTGGTGTGGCTAGTGCAGCGAATAAGGATCGGTCAACGTCCTTTCGATCTGACGAGGATTTGGCGAAACTTGAACGCCAGATTCTAGCAGCGCTCGGGACTGATAGACCGTCCTATTCACGAACGAATCATAGCAAGGGGCTGTAAATGCAACCGTGGTACAAAGAACGCCATATTCAGCCCAGTACAGCGTTAGCAGTGATCGAACCCAAAGAGATCCGCAAGTTTGACGGCGCTTCTAGGACCGATCGCCTTGCAGGGTGGCGTACCCCGATCCAGTCGGTAAACCAAGATTTGCGGATCGGTGGCGACATTCTTAGGGCACGTTGCCGGGATCTGAGTGCCAACAACCCCAACGTGCATAAAGCACGTTCCGAGTTTGTGAACGCGCTAGTCGGAACCGGAATCAAGTGTAGGGTTGAAACCGAAGATCCACAGCTAAACGCCAAAGTCGAATCACTGCTTAGCGCGTTTTTCAAAGTGTGCGATTCGCGGATCCGAAGCGCTGACGATAGCGGGATCGTGTTTGAAGCGTTGCAACGAACCTGGGCGTATACCCTGTTTGATACCGGGGAAATCGTAATCCGTAGACGATATCGTCGACTTACGGATAACTTGCCGATCGCTATGCAACTCGAAACGTTGGCGGCTGAATACGTTGACGAATCATGGAACATTGATCGGGAGGATGGATCACGCATTATTCTAGGTGTGGAGTATGACGCACTTGGACGCAAACGCGGTTATTACGTACGCCCCCGATTCCCCGGGGATGGCCCGGGATCCGTGGGAATGACGCTACCCTGGAGTAAGTTTGTCCCCGTATCGGATCTTATTCTGGCGTACGAGTCTGTGGACGGGGGACAAGTAAGGGGCATTCCCGCTGCGTCAGCTGTAGTTATCACGGCAAAAGATACCGATGATGCGGCTGACGCGGAACGCGTCAGGATGCGCGTTCAAGCGTGTTTTACTGCGTTCGTCACTTCCGAAGAAACAAGCGGAATCGGGCCAACCGTTTCAGAAGATTCGGAAGGTAACCCGATTACCACTATGGAACCGGGGTTGATCACGTTTTTGCGCGGGGGCAAAACGGTAACGACTCCAACGCCTAGCAGCGCGCTTGGTTGGGCGGATTTCGACAAAGCACACCTAACCCGAGTAGCGGCGGGTTTGGGTATGTCATACGAACGCGTCAGCGGGGATCTTAGCGGAACGTCCTTTAGTTCGATCCGAATCGGCGATAACAGCTTCAAAACATCGATCGAAGCGCTACAAGCAACACTGTTTATTCCGCAAGTGTGTAACCCATGCGTAAAATGGGCACTTAGCACGGCAATCGCACAAGGGCTGATCCCCGATCGTGAGTATCCCGTTAGATGGATCCCGCCCCCGTGGCGTCAAGTGGATAGCGAAACACGTGCCGATGAAGTGATCAAACGCATGCGTGGGGGGCTAATGTCTCCCCAGGATGCGATCCTAGTTGAAACGGGGCGGGATTGGCGTGAAGTGATCCGCGAAACCGCTGAGTTTACCCGGGAGTGCGAAGCGAACGGGATCACGTTTGACTCGTTAGCGGTTCACATAGCTAGCAATGGGCAAGCGCAATCAACGACTAATCCCCCGAAAGTCAGCGACGGGGGTAAAGCGCCCCTATAAGCTCCCGAGCATGCTTACTTACCTAACGCACCCTTCCGATATCCGCGCAGCGCTAGCCGCACGTGGAACCCCCGTTCCGGGGGGGCTAGGAACGTCCCCCGGGGTAGCCCAGGGCACGATCCGCAGTTGGACCCCCGGGGATCCCACTTCCGAAGATCCAGCGAAACGCAATCCAACCTTTGAAGTTGTCTGGAGTGCGGGGGGGGTTGTCGCGGGAATGCGACTCAATACCGAAACTTGGCAAATCGAACGCTACGATCACGCGGTTGATCTCGCGGGGTTTGATTTGTCGCGACTCAACAACGGTGCTCCGTTTTTGCGTAACCACGATGCGTCCACCGTTGATAACGTGATCGGTGCGTTCGTTGACGGATCCGCAAAAGTCGTTGACGAAAACGGAACGTTGATCGGTGTGGGTACGGTACGAGCAAGCAACAATCCCGCAGCCCAGGGAACCCTGGGAGATATTCGGGACGGGATCTTGCGTAAGGTATCAATGGGGTTCAATCCATTAGAGGATGTTTGGACCGAACGCGACGGACAACCCGCGCTTAGGACGACAACAAAAGCAATCGTAATGGAAGTTTCTACCGTAGCGATTGCAGCTGACGACGGGGCTAACACGCGATCGGCATACGCTCCGATCGAGACTTCACCGAAAAAGGGGATCGCAATGATTGATCGTAAGGATGTTACGGATTCCGAGGATAAGCGCGGGATCACCGCTGACGAAACGCTTGCACTGATCAAGCGAGCCAACGCGCTGGGCATTTCGTTTGAAACCGCTAGCGAGATCGTCAAGCGATCCGCAACGACTGACTCAGCAACCGCTGAGTTTTTCGCGATTGCGGAAAAGCGAACCGCAGCCCCGATCGGGGGATCGGGGGTTGAAGTTGGCGCGGATCGATCCGAAGCCGAGCACGCGGAGGGTATGGTCCTTGCGCTTATGCAGCGTGCCAATCCCGGGGACGCTACGATCCGCGCGGAAGTAGAAGCAAACGCGAAACGAGGGGGCAAGGTTTCCGAGTATCAGAACCTTACACTGCCCCGACTTGCGGAAGCATCGTTGATCCGTTCCGGGATCTCGGGCATTTCGCGAATGTCGCAACACGACATTTGCCGGGAGGCTATGGGGCTTGGTACTCACCGAACCGCGATCCTGGAAAAGCGTTCGTCGGGGGGGCTGCTTGCAACTGTCAACTTTCCCAACGTGCTTAGCAATGTGGTGCAACGGGTACTCAAAGCCCAATATGCAGCATTCCCCGTAACTTACACACGCTGGGCAATGCGGCGGGATCTTCCCAACTTCCGCAATACGTCATTCGTGCAACTCAGTTCTGCCCCTAGTCTCGAAAAGGTTGGGGAGAATGGCGAGTTTTCGCGTGGAACTATGACGGATAGCGGTAACAGTTTCCGCGTTGCGTCATTCGGCAAGATCCTGGGGGTAACTACTCAGTTGATCGTCAATGACGATATTGGAGCGTTCGGGGATATTCCGCGAATGTGGGCCAATAGTGCCCGAGCCACCGAAACGAAAACCGTTTACGATACGCTTATCGCAAACGAAACCATGGCGGATGGTCACGCGTTGTTTAGTTCGGCACATGCGAACATCGGTAACGTTACCGGCAAGCCTACCGATACCGGCATGTTTGACGATATCGCCTATGTACTGGGATCGCAGACTACCCAGCCATCCCCCGACGAAACGGCGGGTTTGCCTATGTACCTGACTCCGCGCTTGCAGATCGTGCCGATGTTGCTTGCGGCTGACGCGCATCGATCGCTGAGTACCAATCAGCTGTTTGCGGCTACACTCGCAAATGTCGTACCAGCCGCAATGGTTGGTATGTATGACGTTCCATGTGTTGAGCCGTACCTTGACGCAGCGGGGGCTACTGACTTTTGGTATGTTGCGGCGGATCCTTCGCGTGGGGTGTCAAACGTGACCTATGGTTACTTGCAGGGCACTGAGGGGCCACAAATCACGCAACGCGACGGATTCGAGGTTTCGGGGCTCGAAATCAAGTGCGAACTGCACTTCGGTGCGGGGGCAACGGAGCACCGTGGAATGGTGCGGATCAATCGCGACTAATCCTTAGTCGAAAGCATAACCGACTAACAAGACACGAACACAAGATACGAACGGAGATCGCACAATGGCAAATCGAAGTGTTACCGGGGTTCAAATCCGAAGCGGTGAAACTCTCCGGGGTAGCAGCACGTTTTACGACGCAAACGCAGCCCCCGTGTATTATTCGAGGGGTTCGCTTGTACGAGTAAAGGACAATGGATCGGGATTGTTGACGGTTGTGGGCGTTATGCTTACCCCGGACCATTCCGCAACCCAACCCAACTGGGAGATCGCGCTTGAAGGGGAATATGAGGTTGCGAAGGCAACGGGGGCAGGTGCAGCGATCGTAGGGCGACCCCTCTATCTGGATCCTAATACCGGCAAGGCGACTGTTACGCCTTACTTCCCCGGTAAGATCGGCGTTGTCGCACGTCAAGCACTTGACGCGGACAACACCTATCTGATCAGTTTGGACGGAGATTCTGTGGTTGAGCGCCCAGTGCTCAAAGGCGTTGCGGTATTCGACGCAACCGCAGGGGTTGCGGTTGGCACGGTTCCGTTGATTGACGGAGATCGGATCCCGTCTGGTTATCGGATCTTGTACGCGTGGGTTGACGTTCTTACCACGTTTACGAGTGGCGACGATTCCGCGACTATTCAACTCAAAATCCACGGGGGGGCTACGATCAAGGCTGCGCTCGCTATCAGCGACGCTAGTAACTACTGGGATGCGGGGCTAGGTAAAGCCACCGTTGCGGTAAACACGATTGCTAGTGCGCTTGCAGCCCCAGCCGGGGAAAGCACGATCGATGCTGTGGTAGCGGTTCAAGCACTTACCGCCGGCAAGCTATACGTGCATTGGATCGCGATCCCCACGGGAGCGTAACAAATGGGGTCTACGTGGCGTTTTGCCGACATAATCAACGATGCGATCGATTCGGTGTATGCCGTTCCCATTACGTTCGTTGTGACGCAAAACGCCACGTATTACCCGTTACAGGGGGTTTTTGATTCCGCCCATGTTTTCATTGATGTTGACACCCAAGTGCAAACGGAAGCGCCCACAATCGAGATCACTACAGCAAACCTAGTAGCTAACGGAATCAAACCCGTTCGGGGGGATCGCGTGTTCGTCGACGATATTGGGGGCGGTTGGTTCCAAGTCGACGGTAAACCACGCGAAAACGGGAGGGGCGTCAGCCTGATCAAGCTAGTGCGGGAAAAGGGCTAAAATGGAAGATCAAGCCCTAATAGACCGCACAGTCAACGCGTTGCGTGCTGACGCCACGTTGACCGCGATCGTGCCTAGCGGATCGATCAACGATACTCGGCTAGTTCCGGTCAGCTATGACGTTGCGGATCTTCCGAAATGCGAGATCAGCGTTTCGATTGAAACCGGGGAGCTAAACCAAGAACGCGACGAAACCGGGATCCATTTCATTGATTCCGTCTATCTGACTGTAACGTGCACAGCCGTTCACGCGATTAGCAGCGTGGAAACTCCCGAGCAAGCTGACGCGTTGATCGCAAGCAAGATCCGCCAAATGGCTAGGGAAGTAACGTTGACGCTGCTAGCACGTAGCACTTGGAACAAGCACATAACCCGCGTTGGAAATATCCGCAGGGAATACGCGTCAGGAATGGACAAAGAGGCGGAAGCGCGGATCTCCGGTGTCAAGATCACCGCTCAGGTAGACATAGATACATTGATTGGCGTTGATCCTGCGTTGTTGGGTGAAGTTTTCACGGGGATCGATGCACAGATTCAACACACTAAGGGCGAAACACAAGCCCCTAGTTTTGACGTAACCGCGAATGTGGGGGGATAAATGCCGCCTTTCTCTGAAATCTCGCCGAATGTGCGAGTGCCCTATCAGTATATCGAAATGCGCGCCAAAGGGCGTAACACTCGGGAACGCCCCCGTAACCTGATCATCGGTCAGAAACTCGCGGAAGGTACAGCCAACGCTGGGCAACCTTACCGCATCCTGAGCGATTCCGATTTGGATCTCTACTTCGGGGCGGGATCCATCGCTCAGCAAATGGGGAGTGTGTTTCGACGCAATAACCCAGGGGCGGATCTTTTCGTCATTGGGCTTGCTGACGCTGACGGTAACAAAGCAAGTGGAGCTATTACCGTAGCAAACGCTACGTGTACGAAAACGCGATCCGTTGCGCTTTACGTTGCTGGCCGTTTGGTTCCGTTTACGGTCGTAAAGGGGGATGCAGCGGCTGCAATCGCTGATAAGATCGTAGCCGCTATCATGGCGGACAAGTATTGTGCTGTTACGGCTGAAACCGACGGGTTGGACGTCATTTGTACTGCAAAGCACAAGGGCACGCTGGGCAACGCGATCGATCTTCGGTTCAACTATCTTGGGAACGCGGGGGGCGAACCCGATCTGGATTTTGGAGTTTCGCTGACGATCTCCCCGCTTTCGGGAGGCGCAACTGATCCGAGTTTGGAGCTTATCAGCACGTGGATCGGGGATCAGCCGTATCGCTGGATTATCTCCCCATACTACAACTCCACAGCGCTTGATTTTCTGGCAACGGAAATGGATCGGCGTTGGGGTGCGACTGTGCAGGCTTACGGGCATGCGTTCACCGCAGCGCCCTACGCGAGTGCTACCGCAGCCGTTAGCGCGGGATCTGACCGGAACGATAAGCACCTTACCCTATGGGCTTTTGAGGGGGCTGGGGTGTCGGAAGGTAGCCCCGACCCCCGTCCTAGTGGTACGCCACTCGGGAACCCTTGTAGCCCGTGGGAAGTGGCAAGCGCAGCGTCAGCCGTCGTCAGCCGTTCGGCTGAAATCCACGCTGCGCGCCCTTACTGTGATCTCGCGGTCAAAGGGCTGCGCGCAACTCCCGAACTGGATCGATGGAAGTTTGCGGATCACAACGCGCTAGCCTACGCGGGTTGTTCCTATCTGCGTTACTCCCCGCAAGGGGCTACGCGGATCGGGGACGTAATCACGAACTATCAGCGAAATGACGCAGGATCCGCAACGGACGCGTACCTGAGTCAGAATATCGTGGAGCAACTCCAGGAAATCGCCACGATCCCGGCAAAGGTAGCGGATCGGTTTCCGCAGCACATTTTGGCCCCCGACGGGGTACGGTTTGCTCCCGGTACTCCCGTAGTTACACCGTCAATCTTGCGAGCGAACACGATCGCGGAATACCGGATTATGGCGGAAAATGGGATCGTCAACGATCCCGAAGCGTTCGCTAGTCTGTTGACGTGTGAAATAAACGGAACCAACAAAGATCGTGCTGATATGTACCTAGCTCCGGATTTGACGGGCCAGTTCAAGATCGGGGCATGGTTGATCGAGTTTTCCAAGGGAATCACGGGGTAATCAATGGCTAGCAACACTGCCCCCGTAGGGGGAAACGTAACGGTTCGGTGCGACGCTGATATGATTTCGGCGGAGGGTGCGATCACGTGCATGTTTGACGAGTATAGTCACACGATGGCGCGCGCAGCCGATGGTACCCCTTACGGAACCGAATCATACGCGGTTGGTTTCGTTGACGGTACTTTCGTGCATACGAAATCGCTGGATCTTGCAAAGCTCAACAAACTTAGGGGGGCAACGATTACAGTTGTGCTCGCTAGTGGTAGAAGCGGAACGCTCCGGGAGGCTTTGCTAGTGTCCGCTTCCGAGGTTGACAGTTCTAAGGGGACTGTCAAACTACGCTGGGAAGGGGTGGGGGCCTGGGATCCTAACCCTGCGTAGTAACACACAGAAGGGGAGCATATGCCGATCGTGGATTTGAAGGGTAACGTTATCAAGGTTCGGTTGACAGATCCCGTGCGAATAGCAGGGGAGGATAAAACCGAACTGACGATGATGCGCAAGCCTACGATCGGCATTTTGCGAGCACAAGCAAAGATCAGTGACGACACTTCGCACGTGTTCCTTTGCGAAGTGTTACAGCACTGTTTCATGCTTACAGAAAAAGAACTGGATCAGTGTTCTATTGTCGATTTTGGCACTATGAGCGAGGCTGTGGCCCCTTTTTTGCCGGCAAGGTCCACGTAAACGGGATCACGTGGATCGTTGCGGTTTGCGGTTTGGGGGGGCTAACCCGCGCACAGATCGCGGAAATAGACGAAACGATCGCAAACATACTGTGGAGTTATCGCGGAGGGGTTACGCTTAGCGAGTTACTAGCACTTGCGTGCGATGATTTCGCACTTTGGGCGGATACGTTGCTAAGCGTAGATAAAACGCGATCCGAACCGTTTTTGAAAGCGGGGGTCAACCCGTGGCGATAGAGATCAAGTCGGTTGTTTCTGCGGTAGACCATTTTACCGGGCCACTTCGGGGGATGATCTCGGGAGTAAAATCGGCCGCTTCGGGGGCGGCTAGCGTGCTCGGGTCGGTAGGGTCGATTGCAAAAGGGTTAGTAAAGGGGATCGCGGGGGGAGTTGCGTCACTTGCAGGGCTGCAAGGCGGGATAATAGCGGCGGGATCCCAGTTCGTAAACTCTACTGCGGAAATGTACCGATTTGCCAAGTCGGTTGGGGTAACCACCGAACAACTTCAAGAACTACGCTACGCGGCTAAATCGGTCGGGGTTGACGCGGAAACGCTGGATAAGGGGGTTTCTGAGCTTGACAAGCGTATGGGGCAACTTCGGGGCGGAAGTGGCTCACTTGACGCGTTCCTAAAGAAAGTGTCCCCTGCACTGTTGAAGCAGGTAAAGGGGGCCAAGTCTACAGCGGAAGCGTTTGAGCTAATCACCCAAGCAATGTCACAACTCCCCGATAGTGCACGAAAGGCTGCACTAGCTGACGCTGCGTTCGGGGGTGCGGGGGAGAGTCTAGTTAGGCTAGGTTCTATGGGTAAGCAGGGGCTTGCCGACGCTGCAAAACAGGCTAGGGCATTTGGAATCGTAAGTGACGCCACAGCCCAGCAAGCAGACGTAACCGCTAAATCGTTTACCGATTTCAAAGCATCGATCGGGGGCATTGCGAACGAACTGGGGGCTAGCCTTGTCCCGATGATAACCCCGCTGATCAATGGGCTGCGGGATTGGATTGCGGCTAACAAGCAAGTAATCGGGGCACGCATTCAAGCAGTGATAGCGGGGATCGCTTCCGCAGCGAGATCGGTCAACTTGTCCAAAATAGTGGACGGACTAAAGGCGATTTGGAACGCGGTTCAACCGCTTGTTACGGGCATAGTTGAATGGATCCGCTCGCATTGGACCGAAATCAAAGTGATCACGGGCCAAGTGTTTGAGGGGATAGTGCTAGTCGTCAAAGCCTCGATAAAGCTAATCATCGATCTGTGGAACACACTTACGGGGCCAGTGATCGCGGTTTGGGATTCAATCAAGCGGATTCTAAGCGGTTTCCTGGATTTCGTCACTGGGGTGTTTACGCTTGATTTCGGTAAGGCGTTTGACGGGCTAAGCGAAGTAATGGGGGGTTTGGCTGATTTCTTCGCTAGTACCTGGGAAGGGATCAAAGCCATTTTCGTTGCGGTAGGGGACTGGTTTGGCACGATCTGGGATCGCTACACCCCCGATAAGCTGAAAGAATCCTGGAGTGCCGTAACAGGGTTTTTCAAATCGCTATGGGAAGGGGTTGTTGCGATCTTCGATTGGGCATACGCCAAGATCAAAGCAACGGCTAACGGAATCAAAGAACTAGCGCAGTCCACCGTTTCATGGATCCCCGGTTACGCTGCGCTCGCACACGGTAATGAAGTGATAACGGGACTGATTCAAAACGGGATCGGTGGATCAGCCGAGCCTATGCCCAAAGGGGGCCAAACACTAGGCGGGATTCCGGTATCATCGTTGAACCGTTCCGCAGACTACAAGCAAGCCCAGAATACCCCCCCGGGGTTAGGTAAGCTGATTGTTGATTTCCGCAATATGCCCCAGGGGGTTACAGTAGAGCAACCGGGAGCAACGGCTAATCCGCATATCGCTCTAAACGTTGGCCCACGAATGGTGAACCAATGAACGCAGCATTCCGGGGAGTACCATTCTTTGCGGATCAAGTATCAGCCCCCTTCGGTAGACGCGGAACGGTAGACGAGTACCCTTTTTCCGAAAACCCCCCGACGATTTCTGATCTCGGTAAACTTACCCGAGTGCATACCGTAACAGGTTTCGTACAAGGGCAGGATTGGCGCACCCAGATCCGTAAACTTAGGGACGCGGTTGAAACGCGAGGATTGGCCCGATTGGAGCACCCAGTATGGGGTGTTTTGCTTGTTGGGAACGCGACGATAGATATCACCGAAACGCTAGCGGAACGGTGGATCGCGCGTTTCTCGATTACATGCACCGAAGCGAAGGAACTAGCCAACCCGACTAGCGCGCTTACTGACGCAGCGGGAACGCTAACGAGTGCGATTGACAACGCGCGGTTAGGCGTCATTGCTGATTTCTTCGATCGTTTGGCAAGTGCTACAGCCCCGCTCGCTTTGATTGCAGGGTTAGCCGCTATTAGCGATTTCACTAAATCGGCAGTATCCTCGCTCAGTTTGCCGGGATCACTAGATGATATGTCCGGGGAGTACACCGAAGCGGTTGACGTGCTAGCTAAGACTTCCGAAGTATCCAACCCGCAAGCGTCGGTAACTGCGTTTTGGGCTGTGCTAGATTTAGCACCACTTAGCGTGCTTTGGCGGTTATGGTCACGTTTCGGGGGAGGGGAGCAACGCCCCGCAAGACAAGTAACCGGCAATCCGACGACGGATCAGATTAGCAGTGTGCGCCGAACGGTAATGGATTTTTACCCCCGTTCCGCTGCGGTTGCCCTTGCTGCTAGCGTTGTGGGTAATACATATGCGACTGTGGACGCAGCCACGATAGACTATGAACGGGCTATTTTGGCGCTACAGCGTGAAACGGAGCAAACCGAAACCCCCGCAAACGTGCTTATGCAGTTGGACGCAATCCGAGTTGCGCTAGCGGCTAGACTGCGGGAATACGCACAGCGGTTGCCCAATACACGAACGGTGGAGCTTGACGCCCCTACGCTAGCGTTTCTTGTTTCGTTTCGGGAGTTTGGCACCACAGATTACGAAAACGAAATCAATGGGGCTAATGGGGCTGCGGGTTTGCTAAGCGGAACCGTCAAAGTCATTGATCATGCGTGAAGTAGCGTTGATCGTTGCCGGTAAACGGTTTACCTATTGGAAATCCGTTACCGTAACGGCTAGCCTGGAGTCTGCTTGTAGAACGTTTCAGCTAGGGATCAAGTTTCCGTTGACTGATACGGGTAGGCTTCCCCATATCCCCGCAGGGGCTGAGTGTGTCGTTACGTTGGGGGATCAGCGCATCCTTACCGGGTACGCTGAAATCCCTGAAGTTAGTTACGATGTGGGGTCATTGACGCAAAACGTTAGTGGTAGATCCCGATCGTGTGACCTAGTGGATTCTTCGGGTAGCGGGGAACAACTGAAAGGGGTAACACTTGCACAGTTAGCCCCCCTAATAGCTAAACAGTACGGAACCGACGCAATCGTTGATCCAACCATCATTGCGGAAGGCAAAACGCTAAAGCACGTTCACGTCAAGTCAACCGATAAAGCCTATGCAGCTATCGAGAAACCCGCGCGTTTAGCGGGGGCTGTGCTGTGCGATGATGCTAGCGGGGTATTGCGGATATTTCGACCAAAACAAAGCCACCCCGTAGGTAAGTTGATTGTGGGGGTAAATGTCATAGCGGGCCAAGTCAAGTTTGACGCAACGCAAGTGTTTGCGCGTTACGTATGCAAAGGGCAGTTGGATCCGAACATTACAGCCCCCACGGGAGGGTATCTGGGAGGGGTTGACGATCCCGTGCTAGGCGCGCGGATTTGGCGTAAACTTCACATAACAGCCGAAAGTGGGGCAGATTCGGATCGGTGCGAATACCGGGCCAAGTGGGAAGCAGCTAGCCGGTTGGCTAAAGCGATCACGGCAAGCTACACCGTAAGCAGTTGGACGAATGACAACGGTAAGGTTTGGGAACCTGGGCAAACTGTAATCGTTGACGATCCGATCGGCGGGATTAGCGAAACAATGCTAGTAAGTGAAGTAACGTTTACTTGCGCTTCGGATCAGGCTGAGCGTACCGTTCTAGGGCTAGCTAACCCTGATACCTATGACGTGATTACCCCGATCAAACGTAAAAAGGGCAGTAACACAACGGGGAAGCATTGGGCGGAACTAGACAAGGGGGCCAAATGAAGTGGGGGGCAGTAAAAGAGTCTGACGACTCGCAAAATATCCGTCAGATCACCGTAAAAACGCGGGGGGACGAAACCGCTAACGCTACCAGCGCGGAACCTTACGGGCTAGCAGCGTGCCCCCCCACGAACGCCCCCGCGCTTGTACTGACGTTAGATGATGGATCCGAGGTAATCCTAGCCGTAGGGGATAGTAGGTATACGCTGCGGGGGCTCGCAAGGGGGGACGTAGCGTTGTATAACGCTGCGGGGGTTACGCTAGTGCTCCGGGGGGGGACGCAGCCTATGATTGAGGTAAACGCGCCCATTGTGCGCATTGGACCCGAGCCCCCCGGGGGGTGGACCGCAGGGGACGGGGTATTGACCGGCAAGACATTAGACCCGTATACGGCGCTACGTTTCGAGGAAATCCCCGGGGTAGGGGTATCCACTAAAGTTTTCGCTGCGGGGGGTGCAATCCCGTGATCGCTGCATATTCGGCAAGTGGTGAAGTAATCGCGGTTGATATCATCCCGCGTGCTACAGATACCGCGTTGCAACGGCTGGCCCGTCTACTCGTGTGCAGTCTGTTGACCGATTGCAGGGCACAACCGGGGGACGAAACCCCCGACAACGACCCCAGGGGTTTTTGGGGTGACCCAAGCGGGGAATACGTGCGATCTCCGTTATGGCTATTAGTTCGGGAGCCAATAACGACCCGAACGGTTGAACGTGTGAATCAAGCGATCAATGGTGCGCTGGAATGGTGGATTCGAGACAAGATTGCCACTTCTATCGAGTGCAGCGCGTACATAACAGCTAACGGTTTCGGGGCCAGTGTCACGATCGGCGTGAATACAACGCAAACTCGGATCAACTTGCCTAACCTTTCGGATTTGTGGCGGTAATATGCCTGAGCTAACAGATATCGGGATCGAAGTGCCGACACTCGCGGAAGCGGTTGACCGGGCTAAGGCGAATATTCGCGCTGAGTTACGCCCCGAAGATAGCCCCGATGTTCCGTTGACGCTACCGTGGGCGCTTGCCTATTCCCAGGGGGCTATATCCCGTTTGCTGCATTTGCAAGCTGCAAGCGCGATCAAAGAAACGCTACCCGATGTTTGCAGCGAAGCGAGTTTGACTCGAATCGGTAGGATCTGGGGAGTGGAGCGGCTACAGCCTACGCGGGCCACGTTCCCGATCACTGTATCAGGGACGAACGGAACCGTTATTGCAGCGGGGAAGCAATGGGCACGCGGGGACGGGGCTGTTTACGAGTCAACATCGGAACAAACGATCGCAATGGATACAGCGGAAGTACCCGTTAGATCGGTTTTATTTGGGGCTGCACAAAATACCGCTGACGGGGTAACGCTGACGCTTGTAACGCCGATCGTGGGAGTAGTCGCGGAGGGTACTTGTAACGGGGGATCAGCTGACGGTTCCGACATTGAAACGCTAGAACGCTACCGATCCCGAGTGCTTGATCGGATACGGGAGCCACCCCAGGGGGATACTGTTAGCGATTGGGCACAGCGCGCTAGATTGGTTGAAAATGTGGATCGCGTGTTCGTGTACCCCAACAAATACGGGGTAGGTACCGTCGCGATTGTGTTTACTGTAGCAAGGGGCGACGGGGCCCCAGGGGACGTGATCCCGAACGATGCGAAAATCACGGAAGTGCTCGCATTTCTTACTGACGAATCACGTTGCCCTGCGGGGTGTGAAGTCTACGTGTATGGGGCTGTGGCTAGGACGATCACGCTATCGATCGATCTGTACCCCAAACCGAACACGTCAGATCACCGCAACGCGGTACTTCAAAGCCTGTTGACACTTTTCGAGTCAATACCCCCAACCGCAACGCTATACGATTCGCAGATCCGCACGGCAATCGGGGGGATTCACAACTTGGTTGCGATCAACGGGGGCAGTCCTAGCACTGACATAACGCTTGCGCCGATCGAAGTTGCCGTGCTAGGGGCTGTAACATGGATCCCATAGCCCAAATCAGCGCGGAAACGTTCGTTGACTTGCAACGCCAAACGCTACCCCGGGGGTTAGTGTGGGATGCAAGCTCGATAACTGAAATACTGCGCGGGTTGTCGGGAGAGTGGAGTGTTATCAGCGCAGCGGTAAGAGCAATCATCGCGGAATCGGATCCCTACACCGTCAGCGATCGGATCAGTCATTGGTTATCGATCGTGGGCACTCCCGATGAATGCACAGCACTACCCGATACGCTCGAAAAGCAGCGCACCCTATTGCAAGCGCAGTTGACCGCACGCGGGGGAAACACGATTGAGCGGTTGCGTCAGCTAGTGGCCACGCTGTTAGGGATCGATGTTTCCAGGGTAGTTTACTCCAAAGATCCCGCGTTTCGTTGCGGAATGGCAAGGGCAGGACAAGCGCTAACAGGGCAAGGGGCTTGCGCTACGTTCCGTTTGACGATTTATGATTGGGATCTCGGATTGCCGTTCCGGGTAGGGCTAAACCGAACCGGGGAGCGGCTGCATTCCGATTACAGATATCCCGGTCTAATGTGCTTGATCAACAAAGCCAAAGCAGCACATACGTTTTGCGCTGTAGGCTACAGTAACGAGGGGGTGCCATAATGTATCAGATCGACATTGCGTCAGCTGTATCCGTTCGCCCAGGGGCTACCGCAACAGGTACCGCAGGATGGTTTACCGACGGTGATCCGCTCAATCCAGGGGGTGCCATCCCCGGAACCGTGCTACCTGCCGAATGGCTCAATATGGTTATGGCTGAGCTTGACGGTGTGGCATTGCTTCGGGGTGGATCGCTCGATAAAACCGTAAGCACGCAACTTGCGCAAAACTTGAACGGAACACGAGCGGTTGACGCGTACACAACGGATATGGGATCCACAACCCGCACAAGTTACGCGGGGGGTGTGTTGATCGCGGTCAGCACTTCTAGGGTCAATGGGGCACATTCGGGGTGCGTTTGTATCGCTACAAGTGCTAGCTACAACCAAGGATCCGAGTCGATTCTAGGCGCGGGGGTTTCGCTTAGCAACTCAGGGCTGCATAACGTTGCCTTCGCAACGGACACTTTCACCATTACCGGGGATGAATGTGCAGCGATTGCATGTAACACGGGGGCAATGGGCGGAACCAATAACGCGCATATCGCGTCAACTGGGTGCGCTTCCGACAACTCTAGCAATCTAGCATTTTATCAGTTGTTTGCAGCTTCCGACGCTTGCACTTCAACGCAAATGCACACGGCTGCTATTGCGTCAAGCAACTGCACGCAAACGGTATCCGCCAAATCGATCGCGCTCGCTTCCGATGGTGTGGAGTTGCAAGCAGGGTATACGGGATCGCTCGCATGTAACGGGGGCAAGGTCGATAAGACTTGCAGTGCTGTTATTGCGTCAGCGGGGGGCGCTGCTCAAAGCGAAGTGCGCAAACCCGTATCCGCTGCAATCGCCACTTCAAACACTACGATCTCGCAAGGGGCTGCGGGGGGCAGTTCGGTTGCCCTTGCAGCCAAATATGTGGAGATCACGGGAGATTATATCGTTGCCGGTGGTAAGAAAACCGGGGTTACTTCACTTACACCGGGGGGTGTTAGCGAGCAAAATCAAACGTGGCGGATCAACGGAAACACGGGGGTGTTTTACGGCAACACGTTTGATACGGGAGGGGCTGACTACGCGGAATATTTCGAGAATCTGACGATCGGTGTAATCCCGATCGGGGTTGCGATTGCGTTGGAAGGGGACAAGATCCGACCGGCAACGGAAGGGGACGTTACGCTCGGCATTGTCAGCAACAAACCTGGAGTAACGGGTAATACCGCTGCGCTCGATTGGGAGGGGCGCTGGTTGCGAGATGTTTGGGATAACGTGATCACGGATCCAACCCTTTGGATTGAGGTTGAAGGGCAGAAAATCGTTTCCGAACCTGATCCCGTTACGGGGGCTGTTACCGTCACTTGGGATCCCGGGTACGAGGGGCCATTCGATCGGTGTCCCGAGCACTTGCAGGGTAAGGCAGCTCCCCGAATGCTTGATATCCCCCGGGTAAATCCCGTGTGGGATCCGAGTCGTGTTTACGTGCCTAGAAGCGAGCGCCCTTCCGAATACACACGGGTTGCTTTGCTGGGGCAAGTGCGAGCACGGGTTGCCGGCAACGTGACCCCTGGGGCGTATTTGAAGCCTTCCCCGGGGGGCTTGTGCTTGTCGGGTAGCCCTACCAACCTGCGAGCGCTTCGGGAGTGTGGAACTGACGGGGTAAGCCCCGTTTGGTTGGTATACGTGACCCCCGCAGCCTGATAACATCCGGGGGGAGGACTGCCCCCCGTGATTACCGTTCAACCCCTCCCCTTTACGCGTTTAGCACTGATCCTGGGGGCAGTTGATCGGGGCACACGTAAGGCTGTATCCCGTGCGATCAACGAATCGCTGAAAAACGCGCGTTTGGACCTTCAAGCGGATTTGTCGGATTACTTCACGATCCGAAACAACCGCACGGCAAGGGGCTTTAGGATCGGTTTTGCTAGCCCGGAAGGATTGACGGGTTGGATCGGGCACCTTGATCGCTTTATGGACGCACAGACGTTCGGGGGGGTGAAAACCCCAAAGGATGCCCCTGCGATCGGCGTCCCGCTCAGAGTACGTAAACCTAAATCGCTAATGACCCCCCCTAAGACTTGGCCCAAACGCTACTTGAAGCAAAAAGACGCCTTTATCGACAATGGCAAAACGCTTTACGCTCGGGACGGAACTAACAAGCGTGGCCCGCTTTTGCCAATGTGGAACCTGCTAAAGCGCGTTCGGATCAAGTCGCGTTGGCCAATGGAAAAGCTGGTAAAATCGTCAGTTAGCCGAACCTTTCCAGCGTTTCTCAAAACCGAAATGAAAGCCCTAGAAGGGGAAGCGAGCAAATCCAAATGAGTGCAGCTAACCCGTTGACGATCCGCGCCCAGTTGGTTCTTAGGGGTTTGGGATTTGATCCCGGACCGATTGACGGAATCGAAGGGGATAAGACAACCGAAGCAAAACGGCTGTATCAAGTTGCTACGGGGGTGCCGTTCGGGTTGCGTTCCCACTTGGATAACCCGCGTGTTCGCTCGCTCAAACTAGGTGCTTGGGTTCGCCCCGGTACGTGGAGCAACGCGCAACCTAAACTGGATCTTGCACGCAAACTGGGCTTGACGTTGGCCCTAGTCGCCAACGATTCCAGCAAAGGACAAGCGTTCACGCTCTATCCCGGTGTAGAAAAAGCGCTAGAAACCTTCCGGTCTGCGGGGGTTGCTACTGATCTACTCGCTTGGCTGGTACCTGGGGCAAAATACGCAAAGGATCTGCTATCTGGTATTTCACCGCTTCGATCGTTGTTCGGTGCGCTTCACTTGGATACCGAAGAACCATGGTTTAGCCGTAGGTTCACCGATACGCAACGATCGGAATCGTGGACTGCGCTCGCAACGGGTATCGTCAGTTACGCCCTTCGCATGCGAGCAACGTTGATCGCTGCAAGGGTGGGGGATGATGCGAGCGATCCGTTTTGGTCGCCAACATTGGACGCCCCGATCGTGCAAGCCTATAGCAGCAAGCCCCTAACAGCCGAGGGGGCTAGCGCCCCTGGGGCAGTGCAAAAATACGCCTATCAAGCGGTGGCACGATCTCGAAAAGGTCGCGTGTTTGCCCTGGGTATGCCGTCCTATGGGGCTACGGATTACGATTCAAGCCGAGTGCAGTTGGAGCGATCCGCAATGTATTGCGGGGAATCGTGGGTTTGGGCATATGGCACAATGACGGCTAAGCCCCTGGGGGATTTTTGGGTAGAGTTTGCACAAGTACGGCAAGCGAAGGGGGTACTATGATCAGACGTTGGGTTACAGGGCTGATCTTTGCCCTGGGTTTGCTTTCGTGTGCTCCCGTGCTGCGCGCAAGTTGTGACGCTGCGGGGGGCCTTGTCGTGTCTTCTATGGGTAGCGAGATCACGCATATTCTACAGCGTGTTTGCTACGCAATCGCGGATCGGGTGGCTAACTGATATGGGCGCTCTAATCACCGCAATGGAAAAGAAAGCCCCGATCTGGATTGCGATTGTGGGCGCGTTGTTGGGGGCCATGATTGCGGGGGGGAGTGCCCTGCTATCGTTCGGCGCAAAAATGGAAGTGCTAGCAAGGGTAGAGCGCAAACTTGACTTGATCGATCAACACGAAACGCGGATCGCGGTAGCGGAAGCACGGATCACGCGTTTGGAAGGGGTGTCAAAATGAATATGATTACGCGTGCTGACGGGAATCCTAGCCGAACGGTGCTTTTTCACATTGGGGTTGCGTTGCTGCTTCACGCTCCCGTAATCGTCGCGTTCTTTACGGGGCTTGTGTCTTCTAGCACTGCCCAATGGTTGCATGCGATCGGGGGGGCAGCACAAGCGATCGGGGGCGTCATTCTGCGAGGTATGACTGATCAGCCGCTACGGTAGCAGCCTGAATAACTTTTCGGCTGTATCCTGCCCCCTGTGCTTTAGCAGACAACTTTCGATGTTCTTAGCTTGAACGTGCAAAAGGGTATGTGGCACGGGAGGGGGTCTATACTCGCTAACTAGCACGGTAGCCCCCTTGCGCACTAGGTATGCAGCATGCACCCAAAATGTGCGATTATCGAACGGGGGGCAACCCGCGTAACCCGTTGTGGAGTCATAAGGCGGATCCAAGTAGAAAACCGCGCTAGGGTGGGGGTCTACAGTCAGAAACGGAACGCACGCAAACAAAGATCCCGTCGCTAGTTTTTCCGTTAGACGCCTTTTAGCAGCCCTAGCGTAATCTATCCCGTTATGGGGTTGGTTGGTTGCATATCCTCCCCACCATTTACCCCCAAACGAGCAACCTACGGCAGCAAACGCGGTAAGTGGATTTGTCGCATCGTTTGCGCGTTTCAACACGGCATACTGGTCAGCACTCATTTCGTCGGGGGGTACCCAGCCGTATTGAATCGCACGATACAGGTTGATCAGTGCTAGGTTTGCGTCGAAAAGGTACTTCCGCACCCCCGGGATCCAGCCGTCACAAGTCGGGTTTACTAGGGCGCTGATATTGTTGCCCCCAACGAATGGCTCTACATAGAAAGCGGATCCTTTCTCCCGGATCGCGTCATTGACGAATCCCGCGATCACCTTACGCAACCGAAACTTGCCCCCCAGATACTGCATTACGGTAACCCCCAGATCGCTATTAGTTCGTCAACCTCCCCACGGTTGCCCCCGTCACTGTTGATTGAGCGACTAGCTTTGATCGTGGCGAAATGAGTAGCGCCGTGGGAGTGGTATAGTTGCCGAACTGCGGGGAGATCGTGATTTTGCACTATGCAACGTGCCCCTCGCTCGAATGCAGCTTGAACCGAACGGGCTAGCAAGCACTGATCCGACCATTCAAAGCCATCGGAAGTGTAAGCAGTGAACCCGCCTTTATCGAGTGGAACGTAAGGCGGATCACAGTAGACGAAATCCCCCCGCGTTGCGTTGTCAATCGTGCTTGCGTAGGGCTTTGCAGTGTAGAACGGACTGCTTACGATCGCGGTTTGTAACCTACGGTGGAGTGCCCACATTGCGTCACTAGGGTAGCTAGGATCCCGCTCGGCTTTGCCCCAGGGCACGTTATACCCCCCGTCAGCATTTACGCGGTACAACCCGTTATAACCGTGCTTGTTTAGGTAAAGGAACCAACCCGCAAGAGTTGCGGGGGGGTGCTGCTTACCGTTGAACCCCGCACGGATCGCGTTGTAGTTTCCTTCGGTATTTTGCCCACAGTTGAACCAACTAGCCCCTATTCGGGGATCGGCTTGCACTTGGCGGTAGAAGTTGACTAGATCCAGGTTCGCATCGCTGACAACCGAAAACGGGGCTTGCACGTTTAGGAACACAGAACCCCCACCTAGAAACGGCTCAATATACCGTCCTTTGATCTCCCCGATTAGCGGGATCAGTGTCGGGAGTTGCCTAAACTTGCCCCCTGCCCACTTCAACGGGGGGCGTTGGTATTCAGTTAGCATGATTGATTGCTCCGAAAGTGTTTTACGTAGGCTGCGGCTACCTGGATCTCCACTTCTAGGGCTAGCGCAGTATCGTCTACACCCCCCCAATGACCGGGGGTTATCGTTTCGGTCATATAGTGCAAATGCTCGGGTTTCGCCTTTTGTCGCCACCATTCCGCCGATTTCACGAGATCCCGCGCTTCCGCGTATAGGATCGCATCATCGGCTAGCTTTACGATTGATTCCGCTGACTCGTATTCCGCCCACGAAACCCCGCAAGCCTCAACAACCGACCGCGTTACCTTCATTTCAGCGACATCATAGGGGACTAGCTCACCGTCAAGCCCTTTCACAAAACAGTCGCCCTTGATCGGTCGGGGCATATCCGGGAACAAGTATTCCCCCGAATCGTGAAGTAACCCGCACAAGTGGGTAAGATTCACCCCCCACCTATTCAGCCCTTGATCAATGGCGATTTGCCGGCAAACCGCAGCCACTCGTAACGAGTGTTCCGCTACCGAATACAACCCACCTTGCGTAGCCCCTCGCCAACGCCAAGTGGTAGCTAGCGTCCTACACACGTCAGCCATACGCACGTCACCGCGATCGGGATTTAGCGGAAAAGCCTTAGCCCCGCTATGCATCGTTACATATGGACCCCTTTCGCGTTGCATAGGGGGCACCCAGACTAGCGCGATATTCGGGTTATATTTCATCATGGATCCATTTGACCTTTTCACCGTCAACGACGGGTTTTGAAGGAACTAGCCGATCGTTGACTAGCACGGGTTCCGCACCCTTATGCCAACGTCTACAAGCGCTAGGTGTTACTTTTACGGGAACATCGGGGCAGAACTGAGCGAACGTGCTAACCATGATTTCCCGCACTAGGGGTGCACAGTCTGCTAGTTGTTGTTCCGGTACTTCCAAAATGATTTCATCGTGGATCAGGCCAATAGGGTGGCTACTCCACAACGCGGAACGCGGGTCAGTATGGGCTAGATCGGAGCAACGGGTAAACGCTAGTTTCGTGATATCCGCCACCCGTTCCTGAAACTGGGTATTTAGCCAAGTGGTGTAACGCAACCCGCCTCTAACCCGCCCCGATCGCGGATTAGTGAGTTGCACACCGTACGGCCCCGAACGTCCCGAAGTGGCCCGTTTAGCATCGTTGAAGTAATAACGGGATTCGGGCCATGCGTTAGCCCACGCTGAGCAAACGCGCTGGGATTCGGTCAAATCGAACGCAGCAACCCACGCGGGAAACGTACCGTCAGCCTTACGTGTTTGCTTCCGAACGTGGTCAACGAACGTTTTTGCGCTCAATCCCCCCGGCAAACCGAAGTTGGCGATCTTGCTCAACTGACGATCGTCAGCCGTTGCGATATCCCCCGATTTATAAGCCTCCCGAGTGGCATCGTACGAACGCCCCCGAAGTTGGGAAGCGGTGATTAGGTGAGGATCCTTGCCTTGTTTGAAGGCTTCCGCGAGTGCTGACGATCCATAACGCTCAAGCCATATTTGAGCGAGCGCAACTAACTCAGCGGCGGAATAGTCCGCGCACAAGTAGACGAAACCCGATCGGGGTACGTAGCAACGCCTAACCCCTTTTCGTCGGGGTTGGTTGGTTATGTTCGGTTCCCGACAACTGATCCTACCCGTTTCTTTGAGCACTTCCCAAGCGGGATGGATTGGGCCAGTTGTGCCAAGCTCCAACCAAGGGATAAACGTGGATAGTTCGGTTTCGTCCAACCCAATCGACGCTAGCGCAGCAAGATCAGGATCCCCACAGTTGAAAAGGGTTTCAGTGTCGGTTTTGACTTGCCCTTGCGGAAACTTGCCGGTTGGCTCCGTTATCGGGGGGCGTTGCCCTTTGGCGTTGTACGCATGCACGATCCGATCGCGAATCGTCTTAGTGCTCGCTTTATACCCGGTTCCGTCAACTGATAGGATCCCCGCTTGCGCTAACTGATACCGAACGCCCTTCACCCTGCGTTCTAGTTCCGTTTTCAGTTCGGCAACCGCAATAGGATCGGTACGCCACCCCCAGCAACCCGCTAGGTGTAGTGTCCACGCGTGGAAACACTGGATCGGAGCGTTCGGGCTACAAGTGGGGCTAAGCGATTCCCATACCGCAGCGGTTGTGGTCGCATCCTTTACCGCATAGTCTCGAAACTCAGCGGGCCACCGGCTAACGTCTAAGTGCGCGACTTCCGCGTAACGGTTGCGTATGTGATCCGTTCCTGACTTATCGCCTAGCTCAATCCCCGCATAGGTCAACGCAGTATCGGCAAGAGATACCCCCGGTTTTCGGCGCAATACAGGGCAGTATTCCAGTGTATCCGTTTCGATCCTTCGGAGCGTTGCAACGACTCCCGTATCAACAACCCGCCCTGATCGGTATGCACCCCAGATCCGTTGATTTAGTTCGGCGGATATCTCTGGCCAGATCACAAGCGAAGTGGCGATCACGCAAGCGAAATCATAGGCAACGTTATGCCCCACGATTAGCGTGGCGGGATCTCGCAACTGGTAAAGTAGAAGAGCTAGCCCCTCCCGTGCGTTATGTAGCCCCGTGCGTTTTTCCGAATCCGCCCACGAAACGCAGATCAGTTGAGGGGCTTTGTGGCCCCGTCTAAATCGGTGTGTTTCGGTGTCAAACGCGAAATAACGCACGGGGTACCCTCAACAACTAGCGGGGAGGCTGGGGAGCGTAGGGGCTCGGGAATCCCGTTCCGTATCCGGGAGGGGCACCGTAGCCTTGCGGGGGCGGCTGCGGAACGGGAGGGGCACCGTAGCCTTGCGGGGGCGGCTGCGGAACGGGAGGGGCACCGTAGCCCTGCGGGGGCGGCTGCGGAACGGGATCGGGGATCGGGGGCGCGTTTTCCGCAGGAAACCAACTGATCCGCGTGAAGTCTTTACCCGTAGACTTTGCACGATCAATCGAAGCGTCAGCATACACGAAACGCCCTGCAAACGGCTGACTTGGCCCCGTAGCATCGATCACGGTATGATTCGTTACCGAATCCACGCCCCCGGGGAGCAAAGCCCCCATAAACGCCTTGACGTTCTGCAAGAACATTTGGGAATCGGAAGTGCAAACATGGGCGCACATAGCCCCGATCCCGATCGGTGCGCTAAGTTGCTGATTTTGGGGGTCGGTAGCAAGTGCACGCCCCCCAATGGATTTCACGCATTCAAGCTCAGCAACGAAAACGGTTACACCGTGTTTCTTGTCGCTAGGACGGCTCGAAATGTTGCGCACTTTGAAAACGTGTTGCCCCGGGGTTACGTACTCCCCGGACTGATACACCGTAACATCCCCGATCTTTGCGTACGGATCCGCACCCTGCGGGGGGTAGCCCGGGGGGGTGTGTTGCGGGTAGCCCTGCGGGGCTTGCTGTGGATAGCCCTGTTGTGGGGGGTACCCGGGAGTTTGAGCGCCGTAGCCTTGCGGGGGAGGGTATCCAGGGGGTTGGTTCGGATAGCCCTGCGGGGGGTACCCGGGAGTTTGAGCACCGTAGCCCGGGGGAGGGTATCCAGGGGGTTGGTTAGGATTCATGGTGTGTTTTATCCTTCCGCAAAAGTTGCGCGGGTTAACAGCAATGGCACGGTAGTTAGCGTTTGCATGTACTCCCGTGTTTCGTTCAACGCGTTACGCAACGCGTTGATATAGGGTGTTGCGTGCTGCGGTATTAGCACGTCAATGTGATCCGATGGTTGGCCCGATCGGTAAACGCGTCCTATGAGTTGTTCCCAATGCTCCCCGCTAGCGGGGGGTTCAAGAACAATCATGCGATACCATCGATCTTGCAGGTTCTTACCTTGCTTGAAAACACGCCACGATATCCCGATCGTGCGAGCTTTTCGGGGTAAGTGGGATCCCGACCCGAAGCAATCGATCCCGAGTCGTTTGAGCATTTCGGCGCATTCGTCGGAAGCGTACCAAATCAGGGTAGGGGGTTGCCCCTTGGTTAGGGCTACAGCCTCCCGGACTAGAAAATCAGACAACACAACCCCCACGGTTGGAGGGGTGTCTTGTCCGTTCCATCGTTTAGCCGAATGCGGAAGCCAAGCACGATAGAGCGGGATCCCAGGATGCCAGACCGCCGACTGCATAGCGGATTCAACCGCACGTTTTACGAGCGAAGGGGAGTCATAGTTAGTACTCGCACTATTCGTCAGTTCCGCACGAACAAACTTGTGCCATTCCCGCCGAGCATCGATCCAGGCTTGATCTTTGATCCCATTTGGCCATTGCCAAAAGTAGAAGAAACCCGTAGCGATCTGCATTTCCGCTCGCCATTGGCTGAGCGGATCTTCCGCAACGTCCCCGTTAGGCAATAGCCCGTTGATTGCCAGATCCGCTAACGCGTGTTGCACATTTTCGGGGATCGGTAGCTTGACTTTGGTAATCGTCAGCTTGCCGTTGTAGTCGTCACTTGACTCGGTTACTACCACTCCCGGGGCAGATTTCAACCGAATGAAATGGGCGGATCGTGTCGCACGTTTGCGATCCTCCGCTGTAGCCTCCCGTGAAGGCCATTGAATCCCTGCCCACATTGCGAGCGCTTCCCCGTAACGAAACGATTCGGAATCCGGTTCTGATTTCAGATCCATGCAATCCGCTAGTTTGCGTAAGCAGTCCGGGTAGCTAGGACGTGGAACCGGGGAGCTAGCCCTAAGCGCCCAATCTGCAAGGTGTGCATATTCGTACAACGATGATCGTGTGATCGTTCCCGAAACGGCAACGAACGGAATCGTTGGGTTAGCAAGTAGCAAGCGCCCAAGTCGGATCGTGCGAGCACGGGTCAGATCGCGTAACGAATGGCATTCGTCAGCCACGATCGCTAGCTCGCTTCCGAATCGCTGCAAGTACCGATCAAGCACTTCGCTGTTATTCTCCCCGCTCAGTGCATCGTAAGACATTGCCTTAGTAGTACCGTACGTGTGGAAATACTTACAGGCAACGTCGCGATAGGCTGCGTCCATATCCGCAACCAAGGGGGCGGAAGTTAGAACGATTGTGTACTTTGCGCGCAGCATGGTTCCGGCAAGCGCGCACAGTAACGTTTTGCCAGATCCAACCCTCATAAAGCCGAGCAAGCCCCGCATATGCGCGATCACTGCAAGCCCCAAACTTTGAACGGGGCGCAAACGGTAAGCGTGCGTTCCGCGTAGAAGGTAGGGGTTTAGATCCACGGGTTGCGGCTCAACTCGCGGGATCGCGCATATGCGGGCCATTTCAGACATTACGCGGGTTTTCCTTCCGTAACCGTCGCTTGGCACAACGATGCGTAAACTTGCTGATATGTCGCAAGCTGCGCGTCAGCGTCAGCGAGCATGCCAGCGATAACGGGGTGTTCGTCCAAGTTACCGATTTTGGTATATGCAGCCCTAGCAACCCGCAAATGACGAATCAGCAACCCAACCGAATCGCGGGTTTGGTTGATATCAATCGTCGGTTTGGTTGTGTCAGTCATTGGCTAGGTTCCTGTTGCGCGATATGTTGCCGGTGTCTTTTTAGTTGGGGCATTTACTACGTAGATCAAGCGGTCAACGACAAGATCCCGAAGTTTCCAACGCAGTATACGGCCGTCAACGTCAACCAACGCAACCCCGCAGCGCTTGCCGATTTCCACAATGATAGCTTCCGCCGTCATTGTTAGATTAGTCCGTCGCAACGTGCTGACGATATTTGCGTGACTAAGATCCAGGTTGACGTTGACGGTTCGCATAATCGTTAGACCTTGATCAACGCGCACCCTTGCGAGTGCAGCTTTGCAGCAAGTGCAGCGTTGAACGTGAACTGTACCGCTTTTGCTGGATCCGTGATCAGGATCACGATCACGGGTTCCGATCCCGAGTTGAACGCCCCTTGCAGCGTTGAAGTAGCGGAAGGGCTAGCAAGGGTTTGCTGCGGGGGGTTTGCGATCGGCTTGTTCGGGGCAGTGACGGGGCTAGCGTCCCCTGGGCCGATCTTGCCTTCCACAATCCCGAGCATAAGCGCGCAATCGCGTTTCATATCAGTGCGCTTGCTGGATCCGTTACGAGTGCTCAGCGCATCGTAAGCGGTTTTCCAGATCGGTTGGCTGCAAGTGATCACGTACAACTGGGTATGTAGTACGGTCATTTCGGCTGCTTTGATTGAGCCGAGTTGCTGACCCCCGAACGTGATCCCTTGCCAAGCGGGGATTTTCGGATTCTTGGCAAGCCCCTTGATCGGCTCCTGAGTGTCGTCACTATCGAGATCGGCACCGTCAGGGGGGTTCGGATCGATTGCCGGAGCAGTTGCCGGGTTAACCTGCACTTGATACGGGTTCGGAGCACCCTGAGGGGCCATCGGAGCACCCTGGGGAGCTTGCGGGGCCATAGGCACGGGGGCAGGCTGGGGGGCGCTGACGGGAATCCCATAGCCCATAAAAACCGCGTCCCGCGCAGCCTCATACGTCAGCCCTTGCGACTGCCCCCATTGGGTAAGCTGAGGGGTGGCGGATTCCAGCGTATGTCCCGCCGTCTTGAACCCCTGAGCGCTTGCCTTGATCTGATCCATGATCGCTTGAATCTGGGGTGAAATCACGGGTTGTGAAGTAGCGAGCGCTTGCAGGATCTCCCCCTGCATTGTGGGCATAGGTGGCTGTGGGTAACTCATGGTCCTTTTATCCTTTCGTGGTCTACCAAACGGGATCGCACCATAGATCGCACAGCGCGATCGGAAGGAACAACCCCCGTAATCGTCGCAAGCGCTCGGGTTTGCAGCGACTTGCGTTTCGTGCTCGGCTTTGGCTGCAATCGCCATTGCGCGCATTAGTTCGTGAACCCTTGCAAGCCCCAGCGTCAGGGCAAGGGGGGTTAGTATAACCTCTATCAGTCTGGCCCGATACGGGGGCTTGCTCAAAAACTGTAACCATCGGTAACTATACCCGTTTTGGGGGGCATCGCTGACGGTTGGCAAATCGTGCCCCCGGTAATGCGTCCCGTGAGAATCGGTGTACTCAAAAACCCACGGCAAGCCCTTTTTTACAGCGTGCAAGTGTACCGTGTAGATCGTTGCCTGGATATCATCGAACCGTTCGATCGCGGTAGTTTCGGCACCCTTTGGAAACTGATCCGTATAGTGCGCGGGTTGCCCCCTTTTTTGGGGGGCTTTGACGTTACCAACTGACTTGTGATCGGTAACCCCCGGGGGTGTGTCATTAGGTCGAAATAGGTCAATAACCGCAACGATCGGCACTTCCCATTGCGGATCTCGGATCGCGATTCTTCGCTCTACTAGCAAGCGCGGAAGCCTAGGGCGCGGAAGGAACACGATCCCCGGGGAGATCATAGGATCGGGGGCGGTATCATTTAGCAGGTAGTTTTCGATACGGCTGTGCGCATCCTTACCCACTTTCAACCATGCCCCCTCTAACTCCCACACCCCCAGGATCTTGCTTAGGTACCAGCGACGGGGGCAACGATCGAATGTCTGTAACTGCGATGCGCTCGCATGTTTCCAGGCTTTGCGCTTGTTCGGCGCAAACATTCGATCGGCTGGGTGCGTCACTTGGTTGATTCCTTCGCTAGTTCCTTCGCTAGTTCGTCAAGTCTACGCTGTAAGATACTAGCCGCTGCTTGAACGCTAACGGGGAGTTGCCCCCGCTCTTTTTCGAGCTTGCCAACTAGGTTAGTCGCTGCGGTTTTGACATTCAACCATCGGATCTCTAGTTGTTCCGAAATGGTTGGCATACTTCTAGCCGTGTCGTGAAGCTACGCAAATGCTGCACTTACACGGTTCGCTGTATCGGTTTACGAACTGACCGCAGGGGGTGTAAGTTGGCGCGTTTACGCCTTCCAACCCGTACGGGCGGATCGTTTCGCGGATCTTGTCAGCGTTCGGAGCGTACTTAGCCCGAAGCACGCGGATCACGTCCCTAGCATCCTCTAGTGCGTTGTGGGCAACGTCCCCTGGAACATTCGCGATTTTCTTGCAGGTTTGCAGATCGGGGAGCGTTTGAGCGCTCCAATCCACAAACGCCGATCCCGCGTCAATGACACGGTGGCGAAAACGTGCGGTTAGTTCGTGTAGCCCGTGGGATGCCAGAAACGGGATATCGAACCCCGCTGCGTTCTTGCCGGCCACGTTTATCCGGCCATCGTCACAGATCCACGCAAGCAGTTGACGAACTGCACTATAGGGGGTGCGGTGAACGTGCATACCGTTGCGATCCCAGATCAACCCTTGATATCCAGACTCAGGGATCAGCGACTTGATCAGGGGTGCGTTCATTTGCAACGCGTACGGTTCCCCTTTGATAAGCCGATGGCTGATCCCAACGTGGATCCAGGGGAGATCGTCCACAGCACACTTGTGCGCTTGTTCCGTATCCTCCCGGACCATTGCGATTGAAAGGATCTGGCATGTTTCCGGATCCAGTCCAGTCGTTTCGATATCGAGTGCGTAGTAAATCACGACTTAGCCCCCTTTGCTTCGGTTTTGGTTGCCGGTTGCGTCATTGCGCGGACCTTGCCCACGATTTTGGCGATCCACTCGGGAGACACGATTAGCCCCCCCTCCGCGCGTTCGGGGGCTACGATCGTGCCCTTTTCGCAACGGGGAATCCCGAGTAAGGATCCGATCGTGGCGAGCGCTTTAGCCGAGTCTTCTAGCCCAGCGATGCGTTCCGCCATATCTTCCAACGTTCCTGCGGTTTCGTCCCCGGGATCTCGAGTATCGGTGATCCGCTGCATTGCGAGCGCTTGGATCTCCACGCTCAGGCTGTAACGGTGTGGGTAGTGTTTCACAGATCCATGCTCCCCAACGCAGCCTGGATCGCTGCAATGATTGCCGGTTTCCCGACTCGCGGAACCTTGATCGGAGGAATGCAGTTCGCTGCAATGGTCCTTAGTTCGGGGATCGTGTGGGATTCCAGGTCACCCCAGTTGATCACATTGCCGAATAACGTGGTGGGGATCTTTGCATTTCCTTCGTTAGCGATCTCGGGAACGATATCCCGCAGAATCGGGGGCTCGGGTTGCCCCTCCACACACAGCGGACAAGCGCATCCGAAATCATGCAAAACGGGGATCTCAGGGTGATCGTTCGGCTCGGGAATCGAATCCTGTACCGCTGCGGGACGGTTTACAGCACGGTTAGTGCTTCCGCTTTGATTGATACGCTTGCCCTTGTTTCGGCGGTTACACCTGCCCTTACCCGGAACACCGGGGATCCCAAACTGGGGGGAGAAACTGCGGGATCGGTTGGCTTGAAGCTGCATAGGCTGATCTCCGGTTGGTTATGTCACTGGGCACGTATACGATGAAAGTTGCGATCCAGCGTGGCGTTACGGTGGACCCCTCCGCTCGTTTCGGAAGTGTGGAGCAACCGCACAAACACCATAACTCGCACTGGATCGCTAGTCCCCCGACAAGGGATCGAACCTTGCCCTGCGTTACGGACAAACCGCAGGGATTGCCATTTTTCGGGGGATAGTTGCGTTTGTTGTAGCGGTTTCTGCACTCCGCCTAGCTGATTCCCCGTTCCGGTTAGATCAGCCGATTTTCGCTAGTTATTCCCCTCGTTACGGCTAGGGATTGCCATTTTTCGGGGGATAGTTGCGTTTGTTGTAGCGGTTTCTGCACTCCGCCTAGCTGATTCCCCGTTCCGGTTAGATCAGCCGATTTTCGCTAGTTATTCCCCTCGTTACGGCTAGGGATCGCCTTGCAGCTTGCCAGTCCTACCAAACTGGCGCTGCTCAACTTTTGCCACGAAGGGTTTCGGGATCAAGTCACAACGATTATTCATCGATCGCGCGGATCGTCGTCGTGTGCGCACTGCTTTGAGCACAGATCCCGCTAGCGCATTGCGGCGGGTTGTTTGCGACGCTTCTACCTGGGAGAGTGCCCAGATCACGATCGCAACCCCTACCAGCAACACGAGAGTCAGCATACCCGGTTACTTCCGAACGTTGGGCTTGTTCGGAACGGGAGCGGGAACCGGAACCGGAACGGGAACCGGAGCGGGAACCTGATCCGTCGCCTTCAACGCCGCTCGCTCAGCCTTGCGATCTGCGAGCAACTTGGCTCGATTCTCAGCCGCGATTGCGGCTTTCTGACGCTTGGCGTCGAGCTTTGCGTTGACCTTTGCGAGCCTCGCTGCGTTCCGGTCGAGTTGCTTGCTGATCTTGGACTGCGCGCGGATGTCGTCAGCCCCCGTTGAGCATTCGGCCAAGAACGCAGCGGATTCAAACTTGTCGAGCGTGACGAGGAACGCGACCATCGCGGTTTTGAGAGTGGAACGGGTATCGAGTGTGTCATTCATCGGGGAGCCTACTTTCATGCCCCTCAGGGGGCGTTGTGTTCGTTGGGGCTACCTTGCCCCTTTGCAGTCGGAACCGTTCCACGTGCGTTCGTTGTCTGTCAACGGAGAAAACGCACGGGAACGACTTTTTTCTAGTTCGTGGTCACGAACAAGTGACCGCGCCCATAGCGTTCGTGCCACCATCGAGCGTGATCCATGTTCGCCACGATCATCGGTTTCGGATCCGAGGGGGCCATGTTGTGGGGGGTGTTCCCGATCCAGAACGTCATATGCACCCCCTTGTCATCCTGAAACGCGCGGATCTCCCCCTGCATACGGTGTGCAGCCGCTGACGCTGGGGTTTCGGGGTTGAGCCCCACAACAATCGTATCCTGGGTAACATTGCTTTCCATTGGTTCCATCCTTTGCCCTTTCGGGGCTATGAAGCTGTGGGTTGGGTTGTTGAGGGGGCATCCTGCCCCCCCGTTGTCGTTTCTAGTTACCGATGAAATCGGCAACAGCGTGCGAGATCAGCCGATCCCTATCTTCGGGGGTTTTGTCGTATGGTTGTGCACGCAGCCCACGAACGAACCCGAGATCATAAAAAGCGCTCGTGCGACCCTTGCCGGCATACCCCTTCAAACCATGAATAAAACCCAGTTTGAAGTTGCTGATCTCTTGCGTTTCGCTCGTGTCGTTGCTCATGTTCGTTGCTCCGTTCGTTTTCGTTTCGTTCAACACCAGCACCACGTTGGTTATCGTCCAGGTGGAAAAAGAACACAACAACAAAAGGGGGGCAAAGACGATTTTTTTTCGTCCCCTTGTCGTTTTTTCGGATCGGCCTGTTTAGGGGTCAATCCGTTCCGCGAGTCGGGAGGCTAGGTCAACCGTCCAATCCGCTGCGGTTTGGGCCAGTGATCCTAGCAGTGACGGGAGTAGGCACACCCAAGCGATCGTGGTCAACACGAGCACAAGGGGGATTGCAGCCGTCAGCACGGTACAAGCGAGAAAGTTTCTCACGATGGATCCTCGTCAGGCATGTTACGCCCCCAAACCGCGTTCACCTTGCCGTATGCGATCCGTATCTGACGGGTCAAGTCGTCTTTATCCACAGCGGTAGCGAACCCCTTGGCCGTGTGCGATTCGAGCATTCGGATCGCATTGGCAAGGTGCGTAAGTGCAGTTTCAAGCGTTTCAAGATCGTCCGTTTCCATAGTGTGTTACTCCCCCTGCTTGGCTTTGAGCTTTGCCCAGTTCGCTTTGGCTTCAACGCGGGATTCATTGTTGAGCGAAACGCTGGGATCCTGATCCAATCGTTGAAACCGGATCCGGCATGCGTCAGCACGATCCATGGATTGAAGCGCATCGTTTACGTGCGTTTCATAGGAGATCGCGATTTCTCGCATGATCTCCAGGTCTATCCGCTGAGCAGGATAGCTAGGCACGTACTCATGGATCCAGCCGAGTTGATCGTGTGCTGCGGGGTGCCCCTCCCCTTTCAACGCGTTGATCGCGTTTTCGAGCGTTTGGGATCGTGTCACCGCTTCGGGGTTGTTGGTCGTGCTGCAAGCTAGCAGCCTCTGTTTGGCTAGCAGCCCCTCTAGCACTTGGATCGCGGTTCGCATTAGTTGGTTCCGTTCGAGGGGTTGGGTTGTTTCGGGGGCATCCTGCCCCCCGTTTCGGTTTCTTGAACCCTTTAGCGCAGCATTCCCGCAGTCGGAAACGCAAGGGCAAGCGCTCCGTCAGCGTAAAGCGCCGAAAGCACTTCATTTTCACCAGCTTCCGAAGCGCACCCGTAGCCCCCCGCGAAACGCGCAAGCGTTTTCGCATGAGCGGTAGGATCTATAAGAATGCAGTGACTCCACCCCGAAGCGTGGTAGCAGTCCACCCCTGAGTAATGCGCCGATCCGAAAACACGGACAAACTCAGCCTCGAAAACGCGAGTAGAGGTATCAGCGGTCCATTCGTTGCTCATGTTCGTTGCTCCGTTCGTTTTCGTTTCGTTCAACACCGGCACCACGTTGGTTATCGTCCAGGTGGAAAAAGAACACAACAACAAAAGGGGGGCAAAGACGATTTTTTTTTCGTCCCCTTGTCGTTTTTTCGGATCAACCGTCAACCACCTAATGAAATCAGCCACTTACCAGACACAACCCTTTGACGTTGGCAACCCCAGGTTTACACGAGGGGTGGGAGGGGCGTAGTTCTGCCCCCATGAGTTTCGCTGATTATCTGCTCCGTTCCCGTCAATCTTGCGCTCAGGTCGCGCGTTGGCTGACCGATCAAGGCTTCAAAACCTCCCGTGCTGCGGTTAGCCGATGGCAACGGGGAGAAACTGCCCCGACTGCGGATCGGCTGGGGGCGCTCGATTTGCTCAGCGGCGGGTTGTTGACCGCACGATCGTTCGGGGCAGTAGCCCGAGCCCCGAAAGGGGGACGATCTTGATCCCCGTTACGATCTGGCCGAACCCCTTGGTTATGGGCTGGGATGGCAACCCGCAGGGGCTGGACAAGAACGGCAATCCGGTAGGTTGGTACCCTACCGTAGATCTTGCGTCAGCCCTGGGGGCGCTGCATTCGACGGACGCGCATTTTGTGCCCTACGCAATGCAGCACGCGACAACGGGCCAGATCCATCCGAGTTGCCCCCGCTTGAAAAAAGCAGCGTTCGATCGGCTAGAGGCTGTGCGTTGGCCCGTTCGGTTTAGCGCGATAATCTGGGATGTTGACGATCTGCAAGCCCACGCAGCGAACAAAGCAGCGGAAGCAGCGGGATCCTCGATCAAGTCGTCAGCTAGCCCGGAATGGCGATCCGGTTTTATTGAGCGGTACAAGCAACTGCCCCCTGGTCTGATCCGCTCGCTCGCATGGTACGAAACGCGAGGGGGGTACCGGCTAGCCGCTGTGCTCCCCTCCCCGTTGTCTGCCGACCAATATCAGGATCTATATAGTAGGGCGCTGACGTTCCTGGGGGAGCACGGGATCCAGGCTGACGAACGATGCTCCGATCCAACCCGTTGCTTCCGCCTTCCGCGAGTGCTCAGGGACGGCAAGCGTCAGGAGCGGCCCCAGGGCGTGCAAGGGCTCGCGTTCCCGCTCGGGAGTAGCATCTATGGGGCAATGCTGGCCCGTCAGCCGCATAGGGCTACACCGGGGGGTGCTGCGGGGCTTGATCCCTATGCCGGCATTGACTCGATAGGGGGTGTCGCTGCGCGGATCTCGGAAAACCGTAACAGCGTACTTACAAGCCTTGCCGGTAGGCTCCGAAACATGGGGCTAGGGGAGGCTGAGATACTTTCAACCCTGATCAGCACAAACGAACAACGATGCGATCCCCCGCTCGATATCGCGGAAGTAACGCGGATCGCGGAATCCATCGGAAGTTACGCAACCAAATCCGAGTTACTCGGATCTGACGCAAACCCTCGAAAAGCGCTACCCCCGGAACCGCTGTTAGACGCTGACGTTCGGTTTAGTTTGGGTAGTGATCCCGAACTAGCCCGGGAGGTATGCAACCAAATCGAAACCGCAGGGGGGCCGCGTTGCGTGTTTGATCGTGGGTCGTTGTGGGGCTACGTGGCGAAAACCGGGATCTGGGAACCTATCGGAGCACACGTATTGCGGGATCTCGTTTCGTCGTTTGACGGGGAGTGGTGCGCTACCGGCAAGATCAGGGCTGACGGTAAACCCGAATGTAGGCGGATCAAGATCAGCGGAAGCACCCCCGAAAACGTGACAAGGCGGATCCACGATTCCCGAGCGTTGCCGGATTGGTTTAGCACCGATAGCGGGGGGGTGGCGTTTGCGGATTCATACGTAGCCGCAAGCCCTAGCGGGATTGAGCGAAGGGCACACGATCCAAAAAATCGCGCTATTACAGCACTTCCGTATCCGTACACCCCCGGGGCTGTACCTATGCGGTTTATCGCGTTTCTTCGGGACGTATGGCGAGGGGCTGCGGATCTCGAGACTCGGATCAGTTTCATCCGGGAGTTTACGGGGGCTGCGTTGCTCGGGATCGCTACCGTATTTCAACGGGGAGCGTTGCTACTTGGCGAGGGGGCAAACGGCAAAAGCGTACTGATCAAGATATTGAGCGCTCTTTTCCCTGCAAGCGCTCAAACTGCGCTGGCCCCTCAGTTGTTCGGGAACGAATACCGTAGGGCATTATTGGCAACCTCGCGTTGGAACGTGGTTTCCGAAATGCCAAGCACCGATATTTTGGATAGCGAAACGGTAAAGAGCATCATTGTGGGAGACTCGATCGATGCTCGCCACATACGTCAGGATCCGTTCAAGTTTCGCCCGATAGCTGCACACGTATTTGCGGCTAACCGAGTGCCGAACGTTCGGGACCAATCGCACGGTTTTTGGCGACGTTGGGTTATGCTACGGTTTGAGCGCATTTACTCGGATTCGGAGCAAGATCCGTACATTGCCGATCGCATCATCGGATCTGAGATCGCACAGATCGCTAGTTGGACGATAGAGGGTGCGGTCAACTTGCTCGGGAGGGGGCGGTACCGCTTGCCAGAATCCTCGGATTTGGCGTTGCAAGAATGGCGACTTAGCACCGATACGGTAGCCCGTTTTGCGAGCGAGCGTTTACAGCCGTCAGAATCGGGCCAGATTCGTGCTCAGGGGCTTTACGCCAACTTTCAAGTGTGGTGCCACGATCAGGGAAACGAACCCGTCAGTATGCCCAAGTTTTCGGATAGGCTCGAAAAACTCGGGTTTTCCAAGGGCAGGGATCGCACGGGGGTTTTTTGGGGTGCTATTTTCTCGGTTTCGGGGGGCTGAAAATGCGGAAAAACACAGTAAAATGCACAGCGTACAACACAAATACCCCCGGATTAGAGGGTGTACCCCCGAAAAAGGGGGCATATTTGGGGGCTGTGGATAAGTGTGTAGGGTTGTGTAGGGCTGGGGCCAAACCCTACACACCTTTTTTGATCAATGATATCAGTGAGTTGCACGCCACTTTCCTATGGTTGTGTAGGGGTGTAGGGTTTTGGACCGCATGGGTATATAGGAGGGGGATCTGGGTAGTGTGTAGGATGGAATCAAACCAATGAACCCAAAAAGCCTACACCCCTACACAACCATAGAACAACGGAGCGCAAGTGCTCGGGATCATTGACCAAAAGGGGTGTGTAGGGTTGAAGGGGTTTATGTAGGCAAGCCTACACACGGGGGCGGCTAGGGCAGAAAAACGGGGTCGATTTCTTGATCGGAAGGAAAACGGGGATGCGAAACGCTGGAAAATCGGAACATGACGAGCAAAAACGGGTCATTTTGTGGCTACGGAAAAAACGGTTGCTGTTTTGCGCGGTTCCAAACGGGGGCAAGCGCTCGAAAAGCGTAGCACGTAGGCTGTGGGCGGAGGGGGTATCCCCGGGAGTGCCGGATATATTGATCTTTGATCGGCCGTTTCATTTGCCGTTCGTTCGGGGAGTAGCGATCGAAATGAAACGTGGAGCAGGGGGATCGATTAGTCCCGAGCAAGCCGAGTGGCACAGCGCGCTAAGTGCGCGGGGATGGTACGTGATCACAGCGCAAGGGGCTGACGCAGCGATTAGCACGCTCGTTTCGCTTTTCGATAGACCGCAGGGGGCGTTGGTATGATTCGCATCATCGGGGTTGATCCCGTAATAGAGGGGCAGTTTCAAAAGTGCTCCGTCCATTGGCTAGAAGGCAGGCAAGCGTATGTCGTGATCGTTTATGTGCGAACGGCAACGCAAGCGCGGATCGCTCGGGAGATTGGAGCAATCAAGCCGATCAGGGGCAACGGCAAAGACTGGCCCGAACGTTGCGTATGGGCTCGCACAAAAGCAATCGAAGCACAGCAAGCAGTGATCCAGGCTGCAAGGGGATCCCGGTTGACGGGTTCGGTTGTAACGCTCGAATGGAATAACGGAGCACTGATTACGGTATGAACTGCACACGAAAAAAACAGGGCGAAAAACGGAGCACGCAAACGTGCGTTGTAGATAGCACAGTGCTGTTTGTAGCCCGTTTTTTAGTGTCAAAATCGACACGATCGAAACGTGTGTCAAAATCGACACGACAAAATGACACACGATCGCGTTTTGTGTCAAAAAACACACGTTTTTGTGTCAAAAAACACACGTTTTTGTGTCAAAATCGACACAAAGCACCCCCCACCCCCCCGGATCGGGTCCTATGTCATATGTGCAAAATCCCGGGGGTCCGCGCG
>Ga0228698_1000346_pt1 | contig 39242 bp, 45 predicted proteins | sample McNCre117_Aug_MG_FD_178015 | JGI IMG/M metagenome (GOLD analysis project Ga0228698, IMG submission 178015) | Freshwater microbial communities from McNutts Creek, Athens, Georgia, United States - 1-17_Aug_MG | ecosystem: Environmental > Aquatic > Freshwater > Creek | place: USA: Georgia... | reverse complement strand
CCGATGCGACCATCGCCATCACCCACTACGGTCAGTGCAGCGAAGCCGAGAATACGACCACCCTTCACAACCTTGGTGACGCGATTGATCGCGATCATCTTCTCGCGCAGACCGTCCTCAGGACCCTCGGCCTTACCTTGCATTTTTGCTTGAACTTTAGCCATTCTGTTTTCCGATCTGCTTAGAACTGCAAGCCAGCTTCACGCGCGGCATCTGCCAACGCCTTGACACGGCCGTGGTACGCAAAACCTGCGCGGTCGAAAGCAACCTTGTCCACACCGGCGGCCTTGGCTTTTTCAGCCACGCGCTTACCGATGATCTGGGCTGCAGCCACATTGCCGCCCTTGCCTGCTGCGCCCAATGCCTTGCGGACATCGGCTTCTGCAGTGGAAGCGGAAGCGATTACCTTGCCACCGTCGCCAGAGATCACTGCGGCGTAGATGTGCAAATTGGTGCGGTTCACGGTCAGACGGGCAACGCCTTGTGTGGCGATGCGGATACGCGTCTGGCGGGCCCGACGAAGACGCTGCTCTTTTTTGGTCAACATGATGCAGCTCCTTATTTCTTCTTGGTTTCTTTGATCGTGATCTTCTCGTCCGCATAACGGATGCCCTTGCCCTTGTAAGGCTCGGGAGGACGAACAGAACGGATCTCAGCAGCAATCTGACCCACGCGCTGACGGTCAGCACCCTTGATCAAGATTTCTGTAGGAGTGGGCGTGGCCACCGAAATGCCAGCGGGCATGTCGATGTTCACGGGGTGGGAGTAACCCACAGCCAGGTTCAACTTGGCGCCAGTGGCTTGGGCTTTGTAACCCACGCCAATCAGGCTGAGCTTCTTCTCGAAGCCTTTGGTCACACCGACCACCATGTTGTTCACCAGCTGGCGCATGGTGCCAGCCATGGCATCAGCGTCACGGGATTCATTGACAGGGGCAAAGCTCAGCTTGCCAGCGTCGTTGGCCACAGTCACCAGCGAATTGACGGTCATCTGCAGCGTGCCACCAGCGCCCTTGACGCTGATGTGGCCTGCATTGATGGACACGTCCACGCCTGCGGGGATAGTGACGGGAAGTTTGCCTACACGGGACATCTTAAATACTCCTCAATGTGGCTTAGGCGACGTAGCAGAGCACTTCGCCACCGACACCGGAAGCGCGCGCTTTGCGATCAGTCATCACACCCTTGGGTGTCGTCACGATGGCCACACCGAGTCCGTTCTGGACTTGGGGGATGGCATCGCTGCCACGGTAAACGCGCAGGCCAGGACGGCTCACACGCTCAATGCGCTCGATCACGGGGCGACCAGCGTAATATTTCAGGGCGATGACGAGTTCAGACTTACCACCTTCGGTAGAAATCTTGAAGCCGTCGATGTAGCCTTCTTCTTGCAACACTTGGGCAATGGCAACCTTCACTTTGGAAGAGGGCACAGAGACAGTCGTCTTTGCAACCATTTGCGCATTGCGGATGCGTGTCAACAGGTCGGCGATGGGATCACTCATACTCATATTGGATTCTCCTGTCGCTTACCAGCTGGCCTTGACGATGCCGGGGATCTCACCAGCAAAGGCCATTTCACGAATCTTTGCACGGGCCAGACCGAAGTGCTGGAAAGTGCCACGGGGACGACCGGTGATGGAGCAACGGTTGCGCTGACGTGTGGGGTTTGCGTTGCGAGGCAACTTTTGCAGACCCAGACGGGCAGCCGCACGCTCTTCGTCAGTACGCTTTGCGTCAGTAGAGATGGCCTTCAGTTCCGCATATTTTTTTGCGTACTTGGCAGCCAACTTGTCACGCTTGAGCTCACGCTCGATTAATGCCATTTTTGCCACAGGTCACCTCAGTTCTTGAACGGGAAGCGGAAAGCTGCGAGCAGTGCCTTGCACTCTTCGTCAGTCTTAGCCGTCGTGGTGATGCTGATATTGAGACCACGCAAAGCATCAACCTTGTCGTATTCAATTTCAGGGAAAATGATCTGCTCTTTGACGCCGATGTTGTAGTTACCACGGCCATCAAACGCACGACCAGAGATACCACGGAAGTCACGAACGCGAGGCAGAGCCACGGTCACGAAGCGATCCAGGAATTCATACATCTGCACGCCGCGCAGAGTCACCATGCAACCAATGGCCTGGCCTTCGCGGATTTTGAAACCGGCAATAGCTTTCTTGGACTTGGTCACAACAGGCTTTTGGCCAGCAATCTTGGTCAGGTCGCCCACGGCGTTGTCCATAACCTTCTTGTCGGCAACCGCTTCGCTCACACCCATGTTCAAGGTGATCTTGGTCAGACGGGGCACTTGCATGGGCGACTTGTAGCCAAACTTGGCTGTCAGCTCAGGCGCTACTTTTTCGCGATAGTGTTGTTGAAGACGTGCCATGCTTATGCAACCTTGATTTCTTCGCCGCTGGACTTGTAAACGCGCACGCGCTTACCATCCGCCAGCACCTTGATACCAACACGGTCAGCCTTACCAGTAGCGGCATTGAAAATTGCCACATTGGATTGGTGAATAGGCATAGTCTTTTCAACGATGCCACCGGTTGTGCCCTTCATCGGGTTGGGCTTGGTGTGCTTCTTCACCAAGTTGATGCCCTCAACGATCACGTGAGAGTCATCTTTGCGCAGGCTGATAACGCCGCGCTTGCCCTTATCGCGACCTGCGATAACGATGACTTCGTCGCCTTTGCGAATCTTGTTCATGGCGGGTCCTTACAAAACTTCAGGAGCCAAGGACACGATCTTCATGAACTTTTCAGTACGCAATTCGCGCGTGACCGGTCCAAAGATGCGGGTGCCGATAGGCTCCAACTTGGCGTTAAGCAACACTGCCGCGTTGCCGTCGAATTTCACCAAAGAACCGTCGCCACGGCGGATGCCCTTGGCAGTACGAACCACCACAGCACTGTAGACCTCGCCTTTTTTGACGCGGCCGCGCGGAGCAGCTTCTTTGATGCTAACTTTGATGATGTCGCCAACACTGGCGTAACGACGCTTAGAACCACCCAGCACTTTGATGCACAGGACGGACTTCGCGCCGGTGTTGTCGGCGACTTCCAATCGAGATTCAGTTTGGATCATTTCAAATATTCCCAACTTGCACCTGATTCGACATTTGCCTCGTGGCAACCATCTCTTCAAGTCAGTCTTGGGCCCGCTATCCATCACTCAAACCACTTGAATGACTTCTATTTGGGCAGAACCTTCATACTCTTTCGAGCGAAGCCCACGATTATGCATGCCCGTTTTCCGTGGGTCAACAGTTTTTTCAGGGAATTTGCAAATATTGCGCTGTTAGCTGGGCAAATTCGAACTCTTTCGGGTCCTGGCCGGTCTCTTCTTGCAGGATGGCTGCCACCCGGGGAGCCAACCTGGCTGCCAAAGCCGCATCCAGAAAGAGCACGCGGGCGCGGCGGGCCAGCATGTCTTCCACGGTAACGGCATATTCATAGCGCGCCTCAAAGCGCACCATGGCTTCGGTAAGGCCACCGGCCAGCACCGCGTCGTTGCCCGGCAGGCTCTGAAGTAAATGCCCTTCACCACCATACGAATGAGCGCCTTCAGGCTGGCTCACCGATACCGGCGTGAATGCCTCGCCCGACTCTGCCCCCACTAGGCGCAAATCGACGGTTCGCCCGTGGGGTCGCGCCTCTAGCAAACCTTTGTCTGCACATTTCTTCAACACGTCTTCGGCCATGGCGCGATAGGTCGTCCATTTGCCGCCGGTGACAGTGACCAAGCCGCTGCGGCTGGCGATGACCGTGTGCTCGCGGCTGATGGCCTTGGTGCTTTCGCCCTCTTCGTCCTGCGGCTTGACCAGAGGGCGCAGGCCCACCCAGATACTTTTGATGTCGGCCCGCGTCGGCGCCCGGCGCAGGTAGCGTGCCGACTCGCGCAGGATGAAGGCCACCTCCTCCGCAAAGGCCTGCGGCTCCCGCGCCAAGTCGTGGCGCGGGGTGTCGGTGGTGCCGAGAATCACCTTGCCCAACCAGGGCACCGCAAACAGTACACGCCCATCAGACGTTTTGGGCACCATCAGCGCGGTATTGGAGTCCAGAAACTCTCGGTCCACCACGAGATGCACCCCTTGGCTGGGGGCCACCATGGGCTTGACCGCGCGACCGCCGCCCGCGCTATGCGCGGCGCTGTCCAGCTCCCGCAGCGCGTCAACCCAAACACCGGTTGCATTCACCACGCAGCGCGCGCGCACTTGGAAGGTTTGACCGCCCAGCCCGTCTTGCGCCACCAGACCGCACACCTTGCCGCTTTCATATAGAAGCTCTGTGGCGCCACAGTAATTGACCAACAAGGCCCCTTGGGCTGCCGCCGTGCGAGCCAAGGCCAGGGCCAGGCGTGCGTCGTTGAACTGGCCATCCCAATACTGCACGCCGCCTTGCAGCCCTTCTTTGCGAACAGTGGGCACGGCCTGCGCAGTGGCAGCGGCGCTTAGAAACTGCGTCTTGCCCAGCCCCGCCTTTCCCGCCAACAGGTCATACAAGGTCAGTCCTATGCCGTAAAAGGGTGCTTCCCACCACTTATAAGAAGGCACCACAAAAGCCAGCGGTTGGGCCAGATGCGGCGCGTTGTGCAGCAGGGTCGTGCGTTCATGTAGCGCCTCGCGCACCAGCGAAATATTGCCTTGCGCCAGATAGCGCACACCGCCATGCACTAGCTTGGTCGCGCGGGAAGATGTGCCCTTGGCGAAGTCATGCGACTCCAGCAACACCACCTTGAAACCGCGCGCCGCAGCATCCAGCGCCACACCCAAGCCGGTAGCGCCGCCGCCCACCACGGCTAGGTCGTACGCCGTGTCTTCGGCCAAACGGGCCAACAGGTCGGCACGGCGGGTTGGCAGGGGCTGCTGGGGAGTTAGCATGCGTGGGCTTTGCGGGTGGGGAAACGAGAACCGATTATCACGAAAGGACCGCCATGACGTATCTGTTGGCTCTGGACCAGGGCACCTCCAGTTCGCGCAGCATCGTGTTTGATGCAAAGGGGCAGGTCACATCCATCGCGCAACTGGAACTGCCGCAAATCTACCCACAGCCCGGCTGGGTGGAGCACGATGCCAACACCATCTGGCAATTGCAACTGGCCACGGCCCGCCACGCCATCGCGACAGCGGGCATACGCGCCCAAGACATACGGGCCATAGGCATTACCAACCAGCGCGAAACCACCGTCGTCTGGAACCGCAGCACCGGCCAGCCCATTCACTCTGCAATAGTCTGGCAAGACCGCCGCACCGAGCCCCTGTGCGCCGAGTTGCGCGCACGCGGCCTGGCTGACACCATCCGCGCCAAGACCGGCCTGGTGCTGGACGCCTATTTCTCGGGAACCAAACTCGCATGGCTGCTGGACAACGTGCCCGGCGCACGCGCGCAGGCCGAGAACGGCGAACTGGCCTTTGGCACCATCGACAGCTGGCTGGTCTGGAACCTCACCGAAGGCCGCGTGCATGCCACCGACGTGAGCAATGCCTCACGCACCCTGCTTTTCAATGTGCACAGCAACCAATGGGACGCCGAGCTACTGGCCACCCTGCGCATCCCTGCCAACCTGATGCCCGTCGTGCAGCCCAGCGCATCGCTGTTTGGCGAAGCCAGCCCGGCACTGCTGGGCCATGCCATCCCCATAGGCGGCGTGGCGGGTGACCAGCAAAGCGCCCTCTTCGGCCAGGCCTGCTTCACGGCGGGCATGGCCAAGAACACCTATGGCACCGGCTGCTTCATGTTGATGCACACCGGCAGCGTGTTTCAAACCTCGACCAACGGGCTGATCACCACCAGCGCAGCACAGATAGCCCCGGCATTGGCCACCTCGCGTGCGGCGCTGCCCTCCGAGCACGGCGCTGCGACCCATGGCACACCCCAGTTCGCCCTGGAAGGCAGCGTATTCGTGGGTGGCGCGGTGGTGCAGTGGCTGCGCGATGGCCTGCACGCCATCGACCACAGCGGCCAGGTGCAAGCGCTGGCCGAAAGCGTGCCCGACTCCGACGGAGTGATGGTGGTGCCGGCCTTCACCGGCCTGGGCGCGCCCTACTGGAAGCCCGATGCGCGCGGCTCCATCACCGGCCTCTCGCGCGGCAGCACGCTGGCGCACATTGCGCGTGCATCGCTGGAAAGCATTGCCTTCCAAAGCGCTGCCTTGCTACAGGCCATGGCCAAGGATGCCGCCAGCGCGGGCAGCGCAGCCGTGTCGGAATTGCGCGTGGACGGTGGTGCTTGCGTCAACGATTTGCTGATGCAGTTCCAGGCCGACTTGCTAGGCATTCCGGTGGTGCGCCCGTTCATCACCGAGACCACGGCGTTGGGCGCGGCCTACCTGGCAGGGCTGACCACGGGCGTCTACCAAAACACCGAAGAACTCAGCCAGTTGTGGCGTGCCGAGCGCCGTTTCGAGCCCACCATGCCGCGTGCGCGTGCTGCCGAGTTGATGCAGCGCTGGGAACACGCGGTGCAGCAAACCATTCTGTAAAACTACTGCCTTTCACACGGACCCTTTTATGACCCAAGCAATAGCATTCATTGGCGGCGGCAACATGGCCAGTGCCATCATCGGCGGCCTTTTGAAACAAGGCATGACGCCCGACCAAATCCTGGTCGTGGAGCCCTTTGACGAAGCACGCACCAAGCTCAAGGACAACTTCGGCATTGCGGCCCTGAGCGCGCCCGACGCCACGCTGGAGCGCGCGGGCCTGGTGGTGTGGGCCGTCAAGCCACAAACCTTCAAGGACGCTGCGGCGCAGACCAAAACGTTTACCGCCCACGCCCTGCACCTGAGCGTGGCTGCGGGCATCCGCAGCGACAGCATTGCCGCCTGGCTGGGCAGCGAGCGCGTGATCCGCTGCATGCCCAACACGCCCGCGCTCATTGGCAAAGGCATGACGGCGCTGTTCCCGCGCGCCAGCGTGACCGCCGCCGACCGCCAATGGGCGGGCGACGTGATTGCCACCACCGGCCAATTCTTGTGGTTGGAGCGCGAGGAACAGCTGGACGCCGTGACGGCGCTGTCCGGCTCCGGCCCTGCCTACGTGTTCTATTTTTTGGAAGCCATGCGCGCCGCCGGTACCGAGATGGGCCTGCCTGCCGACCAGGCCTACCAACTGGCCGTGGCCACCTTTATTGGCGCCGGTGAGCTGGCACGCGCCTCGTCTGAGCCCCCGGAAGTACTGCGCCAGCGCGTCACCAGCAAGGGCGGCACCACCTATGCGGCCATCACGTCCATGGACGAGAGCGGCATCCAGGCCAGCTTTGCCAAGGCCCTGCACGCGGCACGCGACCGCGCCACCGAAATGGGCAAGGCATTTGGCTCAGCGGCGTAACGGTGTCACAGAGGATTCACCAAGCGCGGTAAAGCTGCGCTTGCGGCATGTCGCCGTGTTATTGCCACAAGTGAGCCTCCATGAACGACCAGACCCTCCTCGACACCGAAGCCAGCGAAGAAGACTTTGAGACCATGGGTGACTACCACCGCATGGCTGCCCACCACTTCACCGCAGCCGCCAAGCACCACCTGGCCGCAGCCGATGCGGATGACAAAGGCAACGACGAAGCCCTGGCCCGCCACGTGCTGCTGGCCTACCGCCACCAGCTCAACGGTGTGCAGTGCGCCGAAATCGCCGCCATGGAAAGCGACACGCTGGACGACGAGTTCGACGTGCCCAGCGAAGACTGAACTCAGCCCCCCACCGCCCGCCAAAACGCGGGCGACGCGAAGTGGTCCTTGAGAAAGTCGATCCACATGCGCACCCGCAGCGGCAAATGTTTGCGCTGCGGGAACACGGCGTAAATGCCGTTGGGCGGCGCGGAAAATTCCTCCAGCAAAGCCACCAGCTTGCCCTCGGCAATTTCGGCCTCCACCTCCCAGGTGCTGCGCCAGGCAATGCCATAACCCGCCAGGCACCAGTCGTGCAGCACCTGCCCGTCGGAACAGTCCAGCGGTCCTGCAGGCTTCAGGTAGCTCACCTCCCCATCCGCCAGTTGAAACGCCCAGCCCCGCGTTTGCGATGCGTCGCTGGACAAGGTGAGGCAGTCAAAGCGTGCCAGGTCTGCAGGCGTTTGCGGCGTGCCGTGCCGCGCCAGATAGGCGGGCGTGGCCACGCACAGGCGGCGGTTGTCGGCCATGCGCACGCTCACTAGGGACGAGTCGGGCATATCGCCGACGCGCACCGCGCAGTCAAAGCCTTCGCCGGCAATGTCCACCACGCGGTCGCTCAGGTTGAGTGAGATGGTGACCTCGGGGTGACGCTCGTAAAACTTCGGAATCAGCGGCGCCACATGGCGGCGGCCAAAGCCAGCGGGCGCGGTGATGCGCAAATGGCCGCTAGCCTTCACGCCCCCGGCGCTCACACTGGCCTCGGCATTGGCCAGGTCTGAGAGCAGGCGCTGGCAGTCTTCCAGAAACGCGCTGCCCTCGTGCGTGAGCGTGATGCGCCGCGTGGTGCGCAGCAAGAGCTTCACGCCCAGGCGCTCTTCCAGCGCGTCCAGCCTGCGCCCGATAATGGCCGGGGCCACGCCCTCGGCAATGGCCGCAGCGGTCAGGCTGCCGCGTGCTGCCACCGACACGAAAGACTCCATTTGCTTGAGCTTGTCCAGAGACATGGCGCGTTCCGGGAAGGGTCAGTTGTGCGGCGGAACAGAACCGCCCGCACTGGCCGCATCACCCTCAGCAGCAGTGCCCGACAACAGAATGCCCTGCGCACGCATGGCATCCACTTCTTCCGCCGTGTAGCCCAAGCTCAGCAGCAACGCCGTGCCATGCTCGTCCAGCTTGGGCGGATCCAGCCGCAGGCCCAGGCGCTCGCCGCCCAGCTTGAGGGGCAACAGCGGCACCTGCGTTTGACGCCCGTCGGGCAGGGTCATGGGCGCAAGGCCGCCGGTTTGCTGCAGGTGCGGGTCTTCAAACAAATGCTGCGGGTCGGTGATGGGCGCAAACGGCAGGCCGTGTTGTTCAAACACCGCCGCCAGCTCGGCCTTGGTGCGGTCGGCCAGGCGCTCGCGCAGCAGCGGGATCAGCCAGGCGCGGGCCCGCACGCGGTCGTTGTTGGTGGTGAGGCGTGCATCGGCGTGCAGGTCAGCAAAGCCAAAGGCATTGCAGAAGATGCCCCACTGCGTATCGCCCACCACGGCCAGGAAGATCTGGCCGCCGTCCTTCACGGTGAACACGTCGTAAATGCCCCAGGGCGAAATCTTTTGCGGCATGGGGTCGGCCGCCTTGCCGGTGATGGCGAACTGCATCATGTGCTGGGCCACCAAAAACACATTGTTCTCAAACAGCGCCGACTCCACCTCCTGCCCCTGGCCGGTTTGCGCCCGCTGCATCAGCGCGGCCATGGCACCAATGGCGCCAAACATGCCGCCCATGATGTCGTTCACGCTGCTGCCCGCGCGCAGCGGGTCACCCGGCCGCCCGGTCATGTAGGCCAGACCGCCCATCATCTGCACCACCTCATCCAGCGCAGTGCGGTGGTCGTAGGGGCCAGGCAGAAAGCCCTTGTGGCTCACATAAATCAGACGCGGGTCCAGCTTGGACAGCGTGGCGTAGTCCAGCCCCAGCTTTTGCATGGTGCTGGACTTGAAGTTTTCGCTCACGATGTCGGCGGTAGCGACCAGCTTGAGAACCACCTCGCGGCCCTTGGCGCTTTGCAGGTCAATGGCCAGGCTCTTCTTGTTGCGGTTGAACAGCGGGTAAAAGCCCGCGCCGCTGCCCAGCAGCTTGCGCGTGCTGTCGCCGCCCAGCGGCTCGACCTTGATGACTTCGGCCCCCAGGTCGGCCAGCACCATGCCGCAGGTGGGCCCCATCACCATGTGGGTGAACTCGACCACGCGGATACCGGCAAGGGGAAGGGGCTTGGCTGGGCTCATGCTGTACTACCTGCTTTTTAGTCACGAATAAATTGATATTCTTCCATATAGTGGATGGATAAGGTTCGAATACAGTACAGCCATTCCATCCAGATTTCCGCTTTTCATCTCATAGGGCTCACCATGGCAACTTCCCAAACACCCCGCACGTCCGTCCACCGCCTGCAAGTGGCAACTTCTTTGCACCAGTTCATTGAAACCAAAGTGCTGCCCGGCACCGGCGTGTCGCCCGAGGCGTTCTGGAAAGGCTTTGATGCCATCGTGGCCGACCTGGCGCCCAAGAACATTGCCTTGCTGGCCGAACGCGACCGCCTGCAGACCGAGCTGGACAGCTGGCACAAGGCCAACCCCGGCCCCATCACCAACATGCCCGCCTACCGCGCCTTTCTAGAAAAGATTGGCTACCTGGTGGAGCAGCCCCAGAAGGTCAAGGTCAGCACAGCCAACGTGGACAACGAGCTCTCCAAGCAGGCCGGCCCGCAACTGGTGGTGCCCATCACCAACGCCCGCTACGCGCTCAACGCCGCCAATGCCCGCTGGGGCAGCTTGTACGACGCGCTGTATGGCACCGACGTGATCAGCGAAGACAAGGGCTGCGAAAAAGTCGGCACCAAGGGCTACAACCCCAAGCGCGGCAAAAAGGTCATTGAATACGCACGCCACGTGCTGGACCGCACCGCCCCCCTGAAGAAGGGCTCGCATGTGGGCTCCACCGGCTACCGCATCAACAAGGACGGCCAGTTGGTCGTGTCGCTCAAAGACGGCGGCACCTCCAAGCTGCAGGACAACGCCCAACTGGTGGGCTACACCGGCGACGCCAAGACCCCTGACTCCGTGCTGCTTGTGCACAACGGACTGCACTTGGACATCATCATCAACCGCACCACCCCCATCGGCAAGACCGACGCCGCCGGCGTGAGCGACCTGGTGGTGGAAGCCGCCTTGTCCACCATCCTCGACCTGGAAGACTCCGTGGCTGTGGTGGATGCCGACGACAAGGTGCAGGCTTACGGCAACTGGCTGGGCATCCTGCAAGGCACGCTGGTGGAAAGCTTTGAGAAGGGCGGCAAGACGCTCACCCGTGGCCTGAACGCCGACCGCGTGTACACCGCCCCCGACGGCAAGAAGAAGGTCACGCTGCACGGTCGCAGCCTGATGTTCGTGCGCAATGTGGGCCACCTGATGACCAACCCGGCCATCACCTACACCGCCGCAGACGGCACGACCAAAGAGATTCCCGAAGGCATCATGGACGCCATGGTGACCACCACCATCTCGCTGCACGACCTGCAGCGCAGCAAGAAGGACGCGATCCGCAATTCGCGCAAGGGCTCGGTTTACATCGTCAAACCCAAGATGCACGGCCCCGCGGAAGTGGCCTTTGCCAGCGAATTGTTTGGCCGCGTGGAAAAGGTGCTGGGCCTGCCGGACAGCACCGTCAAGCTGGGCATCATGGACGAAGAGCGCCGCACCAGTGTGAACCTGAAGGCATGCATTGCCGCCGCACAAAGCCGCGTGGCCTTTATCAACACCGGCTTTCTGGACCGCACGGGTGACGAGATGCACACCGCCATGCACGCCGGCCCCATGGTCCGCAAGGGTGACATGAAGACCAGCGCCTGGATCCAGTCTTACGAGCGCAACAACGTGCTGGTGGGCTTGTCTTGCGGCCTGCGCGGCAAGGCACAAATCGGCAAGGGCATGTGGGCCATGCCCGACCTGATGAAGGCCATGATGGAGCAGAAGATTGCCCACCCCAAGGCCGGCGCCAACACCGCCTGGGTGCCCAGCCCCACCGGCGCTACGCTGCACGCCCTGCACTACCACCAGTTGCTGGTGAGCGATGTGCAAAAGGGCCTGGAAAAGATCAACGCCAACAAGGAACGCGACACCATCCTCAATGGCCTGCTGACCGTGCCCGTGGCTGCTGCCCCCAACTGGACCGACGCCGAGAAACAAGCCGAGCTGGACAACAACGCCCAAGGCATCTTGGGCTATGTGGTGCGCTGGGTGGACCAGGGCGTGGGCTGCTCCAAGGTGCCTGACATCAACGACATCGGCCTGATGGAAGACCGCGCCACGCTGCGCATTTCCAGCCAGCACATGGCCAACTGGCTGCACCACGGCGTGGTCACCAAGGCACAGGTGGAAGCCACCTTTGCCCGCATGGCCGCCAAGGTGGACAAGCAAAACGCCGGTGACAAGGCCTACACGCCCATGGTGGGCAACGAAAAGGGAGCGGCCTTCCAGGCTGCGTGCGATCTGGTGTTCAAGGGCCTGGCCCAACCCAGCGGCTACACCGAGCCTTTGCTGCACGCCTGGCGTTTGAAGGTGAAGGCGGCTGCGTAACAGCGGCTGGCTTTGGCCTACGAAACGGCACCTTCGGGTGCCATTTGTTTTTTGGGACGGGCTCTGCCCACGTGCACCGCAGCATGTCATCTTCTTGCTACCAATTCGCAGGACAATGAATCCATCCGCACCGCCAGGAGAGCCCATTGCCCGCGCGCCCCTACGCCCACACCATAGGCCCCCGCACCTACAGCTTTCGTGACCTGAAAGACCTGATGACCAAGGCCACACCCTTGCGTTCGGGCGATCTGTTGGCACGCGTTGCAGCGCAGAGTGAGCAGGAGCGGGTGGCGGCGCAAATGGCCTTGGCGGAGCTGCCGCTCTCCACCTTTTTGTCCGAGGCGCTGGTGCCGTATGAAGACGATGAAATTACCCGCCTCATCATCGATAGCCACGACGCTGCGGCCTTCGCGCCCATTCGCCACCTGACCGTGGGGGACTTTCGCAACTGGCTTCTGGGCGATAACGTAACAACCGAAGTGCTTGCTGCGCTGGCCCCCGGCGTTACGCCGGAAATGGCCGCCGCAGTGAGCAAGATCATGCGCAACCAGGACCTGATCTTGGTGGCCAAGAAGTGCCGCGTGGTCACCCGCTTTCGCAACACGCTGGGGCTTGAAGGCCGCTTGTCCACGCGACTGCAGCCCAACCACCCGACGGACGACCCCACCGGCATTGCGGCCAGCCTGTTGGATGGTCTGCTGTACGGCAGTGGTGATGCGGTGATTGGCATCAATCCCGCCACCGACAACGTGCCGCAAGTGGTAACCCTGCTGCACATGGTGAACGACATCATCCAGCGCTACGACATTCCCACGCAGTCGTGCGTGCTCACCCATGTGACCAACACGCTGGCGGCCATAGAGCGCGGCGCGCCGGTGGACCTGGTGTTCCAGTCGATTGGCGGCACCGAGGCCACCAACCGCAGCTTTGGCGTGAGCCTGGGCCTGCTGAATGAGGCACGCCAGGCCGCACTGTCGCTGCAACGCGGCACCTTGGGCGACAACGTGATGTATTTCGAGACCGGCCAGGGGAGCGCGCTGTCCGCCAACGCGCACCATGGGTTGGACCAGCAAACCTGCGAGGCGCGTGCCTACGCAGTGGCTCGGCACTTCAAGCCGCTGCTGGTGAACACGGTGGTGGGCTTCATCGGCCCGGAGTATTTGTTTGACGGCAAGCAGATCGTGCGCGCCGGGTTGGAAGACCACTTCTGCGGCAAGCTGCTGGGCCTGCCCATGGGCTGTGACGTGTGCTACACCAACCATGCCGAGGCGGACCAGAACGACATGGACAACCTGCTCACCCTGCTGGGCGTGGCGGGCTGCAATTTCGTGATGGGCATTCCCGGCTCGGACGACATCATGCTCAACTACCAGACCACGTCTTTCCACGACGCGCTCTACGCCCGCCGCGTGCTGGGCCTGCGCCCCGCGCCGGAGTTTGAGGCCTGGCTGCAGCAGATGGGCATCTTCAGCGGCGATGCGCAGTTCCGGCTGGGCAGCGATGTGCCTGCGGCCTTTCAACCTGCCTTGCGCGCACTGCACTGACACGCCATGCGCCAAGAAGATCACAAGCCCGTCACGGCAAACCCCTGGAGCGCATTGCGCCAGTTCACCGATGCGCGCATCGCACTGGGCCGTGCCGGTGTGAGTACGCCCACGCAAGCGCATCTGGACTTTCAGCTAGCCCACGCGCAGGCGCGCGACGCGGTGCATCTGGCGCTGGATGCCGCGCCGCTGGCACGCACGCTGGACGCCGTGTTTCCCGAAGCCGCAGCCCCCAGTCTGGTGCTGCACAGTGCAGCGGAAAACCGGCGCACCTATCTGCAGCGCCCGGACCTGGGTCGCCGTCTGGACGCTGCCTCCCGCGCGCAACTTGAGGCCTATGGCGCCCACAGCGCGCAGCGCCCCTACGACCTGGCGCTGGTGGTCGTGGATGGTTTATCCGCTTTGGCCATTGAGAAAAATGCGGCGCCCTTCTTGGCTTGTCTGCGCACCCATCTGGCTGCAGAGTCCTGGTCACTGGCGCCCCTGTGCGTGGTGCAGCAAGGCCGCGTGGCCGTGGGGGATGAGGTGGGGCAACTGCTGGGCGCCAAAGCGGTGGTGGTGCTGATTGGCGAACGCCCGGGTTTGAGTTCGCCCGACAGCATGGGCCTGTACCTGACCTGGATGCCACGCGTGGGGCTGACGGATGCCAGCCGCAACTGCATCTCCAATGTGCGCCCGGCGGGCCTGGCATATGAAGACGCTGCCGCCAAGCTGCATTACCTGCTGGGGCAGTCGAAACAGCGCGGACTCAGTGGCGTGGAACTCAAAGACGAAACCGTCAAACCGTCGGGTCTGACGGGGCAGCGCGCGGGCAACTTCTTGTTGCCGCCAGATTGATACCGCGGGCTATTGGCCGGGCTTGCCAAATGCCTCTTTGTGTAGCTCCACCAAATTCATCAAGGCGGTCACCACATCGGGCTTGAAGCCCATACGCTTTTCACCTTCCTTGTAGCCGTTGAGAACCAGGCCCTCGATGTAGGCCACGCAATCGGGTTGGCCCCAAAAGTTTTCGATGCCCAGTGCCACCCGCACGTAGTGTTCGGCAATGATGGCCAGTTGCACATCCACACGCGCTTGCATGGGGCGCTCGTGCATAGGAAGGGGGCGGGTGTCCAGCTCCTCCTCGTCCCAATTAAGATGGGGGAACGCTACTTCTGGCTGCGATGGATGACTAGGGTGTGGCACCGCTTACTCCGACATGTATTTGAGTGAAGAAACTGCCGCCTTCAACGTGGGCCCAAACCTCCCGGCGCCACTGCAATTTCTGATTGGCAGGACTCTACCTTAAGCGCTATCAACCAGACACCCCTTAGGGTCGGCAACGGTTTGCATAGGTACTTTGACAAACCGCACCCTCGTCTGGTGTACTGCGCGCCCATGAAACCCTTGCATATCCTGATCAATCCCCATGCCGCTGGCGGCAGAGCAGCGCGACTGGCTCCGGCGCTGCAAGCCTGGGCACAGGCCCGCGCCACACCGGCCACGGTGCACGTGGCCGAGACCGTGCCGCAGGCGCTGCAGTGGCTGGACGCATTGCCGCACGGCTGCACCGTGGCACTGGTGGGTGGCGACGGCACCATCAACCAGTTGCTGCCCGCCTTCTTGCGCAACAAGCTGACCATGGCTTTGGTGCCGCAAGGCAGCGGCAATGACGTGGCACGGGCACTGGGTGTCGCGGGTTTGCCATGGCGCGATGCACTGGCGTTGGCCGAACAAGCCACGCCCTGCGCCATGGACGTAGGCTGGCTGCGCACGCCGCAGCAGGAGCGGCCTTTTTTGTCTAGCTTGACGGTGGGCTTTGACTCCGCGGTGGGCTACAAAGCGCTGCACGGCCCGCGCTGGCTGCGTGGCTTGCCGCGCTATTTGCTCGCCACGTTTCGGGAGCTGTCGGCCCTGCAAACCTGGGACATGCAGGTGGAGCTGGACGGCGTGCAGGTTCACAGCGGCACCACGCTGTTTGCCTCCACCCTCAACACCCCCACATACGGCAGTGGCATGCCCGCTGTGCCCCATGCGCGCACCGACGACGGCCAACTGAACGTGCTCATTGCCGGGCGCTTCAACGTGCCGCAAACCCTGCTCATGCTGCCGCGCCTGCTTATGGCCCGGCATTTGAGCCACCCGCGCGTGCAGACCCGGCCGTTTCGCACCATGGCCATTGCCAGCGCGCAGGCGCTGCCGCTGGCTACCGATGGCGAGTACGTGGGCGAATCTCCCACGCTCAGCGTGCAGGTTGCGCCCGGCGCGCTGCAGGTGCTGCGCCGGTAACGCCCGCGTAACAAGCCCCGCCACGGGCGACGCGTCACGTGGCAAAGGCACAATAGGTCCATGCCTATACGCCCAGAATTCATCGCCCCCCAAAGCTTTACCAACGCAGCCGAGGCCCTGGCCCAGGCCAGCCGTATTTACGAGGCCAGCATTGCGCACTTGCGCAGCTGCATGCAGCGCTTTGTGGCCGGGGAAGACCTGGACCGCGTGCGCGCCTGCTACCCACTGGTGCGCATCCACACCGATACCGTCTCGCGCGCTGACACGGCCGACATTGCGCGACTGAGCTTTGGCTTTGTGGCCGGCCCTGGCCGCTTTGAGACCACGCTCACCCGGCCCGACCTGTACCACGGCTACTACCTGGAGCAGTTCCGCTTGCTGCTGGAAAACCATGGCGTGGAACTGGAAGTGGCCACCAGCGCGCAGCCTATTCCCGTGCACTTCTCGTTTGCCGAGCACGACCACGTGGAAGGCAATATGAGCGCCGAGCGGCGCGCCCGCATGCGCGATGTGTTTGACCTGCCCGACCTGGCCGCCATGGACGACGGCATTGCCAACGGCACCTACCAGCCCCGCCCGGGCGACGCGCTGCCGCTCTCCTTGTTTACCGCGCCGCGCGTGGACTACTCGCTGCACCGCCTGCGCCACTACACCGGCACCGGGCCCGAGCACTTCCAGAACTTTGTGCTGTTCACCAACTACCAGTTTTACATCGACGAGTTCATCGCCCTGGGCCGCGCCGCCATGGCCGATGCCAACAGCGAATACATCGCCTTTGTGGAACCCGGCAACGTGATCACCCGCCGCGTGGGCTTGCCCGCAGAAGCCGTGGACGCGCTGGGCAAAGAGCCGCCCCGCCTGCCGCAAATGCCCGGCTACCACTTGGTGCGCGCCGACCAGGCGGGCATCACCATGGTCAACATCGGCGTGGGCCCGGCCAACGCAAAGAACATCACCGACCACATTGCCGTGCTGCGCCCGCACGCCTGGATCATGCTGGGCCACTGCGCCGGTCTGCGCAACACGCAGCAACTGGGCGACTACGTGCTGGCCCACGGCTATGTGCGCGAAGACCACGTGCTCGACGAAGAACTGCCGCTGTGGGTGCCCATCCCCGCGCTGGCCGAAATCCAACTGGCCTTGGAACAAGCCGTGGCCGACGTCACCCAGATCAAGGGCGCTGCATTGAAAAGCATCATGCGCACCGGCACCGTGGCCAGCACCGACAACCGCAACTGGGAGCTCCTCCCCGACAACACGCCCCAACGCCGCTTCAGCCAGAGCCGCGCCGTGGCGCTGGACATGGAAAGCGCCACCATTGCCGCCAATGGCTTCCGTTTCCGCGTGCCCTACGGCACCCTGCTGTGCGTGAGCGACAAACCACTGCACGGTGAAATCAAACTCCCCGGCATGGCCAACCACTTCTACCGCGAGCGCGTGGACCAGCACCTGCGCATCGGAATGCGTGCGTTGGAACTGCTGCGCGCCCAAGGCGTGGACCAGTTGCACAGCCGCAAGCTGCGCAGCTTTGCGGAAGTGGCGTTTCAGTAACAGGGGCAGCAGCGATGGCAGAAGAACTGTTCAGCGTCCAGCAATTGGTCAAACGTTTTGGCGACAACGAGGTGGTGCGCGGCCTGTCGTTTTCCATCGCGCCGGGCGAATGCCTGGGCGTGATCGGGCCCAACGGCGCGGGCAAGACCACCACCATCCGCATGTGCCTGGGGCAGACCGCACCGGACAGCGGCAGCATCCACGCCATGGGCCTGCAGATGCCGCAGGACGCGCGCGCCATCAAGCAGCAGTTGGGCGTGGTGACGCAAATGGACACGCTGGACCCGGACTTCAGCTGCGCGGAAAACCTGCTGGTGTATGGCCGCTACTTTGGCTTGCGTGACCGGGACATCAAGGAACGCATTCCTTCGCTGCTGGAATTTGCTTCGCTCACCAACAAGGCCAACGCCAAGCCGGGCGAGTTGTCGGGCGGTATGAAGCGGCGCCTCTCATTGGCGCGCGCGCTGGTCAACAACCCGAAATTGCTGTTGCTCGACGAGCCCACCACCGGCCTGGACCCGCAGGCGCGCCACCTGATGTGGGAGCGGCTGCAACTGCTGCTGCAACAAGGCAAATCCATTTTGCTGACCACGCACTTCATGGACGAGGCCGAGCGCCTATGCTCGCGCCTTTTGGTGCTGGACCACGGCACCAAGATTGCCGAAGGCACGCCGCGCGATTTGATTGCGCAGCATCTGGAACCCGATGTGGTGGAGGTGTTCGGCCAAGGTGCTTTGGCCTTGGTGGACAGCCCGCTGCGTGCCCATGCTGCACGCGTGGAAGTCAGCGGCGAGACCGTGTTTTTCTACACCCACAATGCGCACAACCTGCTTGAAGCCTTGGGTGCATTCCCGCAGCTGCGCACGCTGCACCGGCCTGCCAATCTGGAGGATTTATTCCTCAAGCTAACAGGTCGCCAAATTAGAGAGGACGCATAAACCATGTGGCAACTACCGCACGTTACTTTGCGCTTCTGGCCCGTGTTCCTGCGCAACCTGCTGGTCTGGCGCAAGCTGGCCATTCCCAGTCTGGTGGGCAATATTGCCGAGCCGCTGATGTGGCTGGTGGCCTTTGGCTACGGCATGGGAGCGCTGGTGGGCAAGGTGAGCGTCACTTCCCCGCAAGGCATGGTGGAAGTGCCTTACATCCTGTTCCTGGCCAGCGGCTCCATCTGCATGAGCGCCATGCAGGCCGCGTCCTTTGAGGCGCTGTACTCGGCCTTCTCGCGCATGCATGTACAAAAGACCTGGGACAGCATCATGAACGCGCCCGTGGGCCTGGACGACATTGTGTTTGCCGAGATGCTGTGGGCTGCGTTCAAGGCACTGTTTACCGTGACTGCCATCATCGGTGTGATGCTGGCGCTGGGCATTACGCATTCACCGAAGCTGCTGGTTGCCTGGCCCATTTTGTTTGGCGTGGGCGTTACCTTCAGTTGCATGGCGTTGATCTTCAACGCGCTGGCCAAGGGCTATGAGTTTTTCACCTACTACTTCACGCTGTTTCTCACACCGGTGATGTTCATGAGTGGCGTGTTCTTCCCCATCGAGCAGCTGCCACCCACAGTGCGTGTGGTGGCCGAGTGGCTGCCGCTCTCCAACGCGGTGGCGCTGGTGCGTCCGCTTTTCATGGACCAGTGGCCGCAAGACGCGCTGCGCCATCTGCTGGTGCTGGCCACTTATGCCTGCGTGTCGTTCTGGATTGCGCTGGCGCTCACGCGCAAACGGTTCAGCAAGTAAGGCCGCGGGGCCCCGGCCCTCCTGCAACCTCCGCGTCAGTCTGCTTTGGCATGATGGCCGCATAACAACGCGAACGCCCGACCCGGAGACTGCATGAAACTGGCCTTGCTATCGGATATCCACGCCAACATCCAGGCGCTGGACGCCTGCTTGCTGCATGCGCGCGCGCAGAAGGCGCAGCGCTTTGCGTTTCTGGGCGATCTGGTGGGGTACGGTGCCAACCCCTGCGAGGTGGTGGAGCGCGTGATGCTGCTCACCGAAGAGGGCGCCACCGTCATCAAAGGCAACCACGACGAGATGGCGGTGACGCCGCCCACCGAGGTCAAGCACGTGGGCGCCAGCACGGCCGCGTGGACGCACCAGCAGCTCAGTGCTGCGCACCGCACCTGGCTGGACACGCTGCCCATGGTCTTGCACCAGGACAAAATTTTGATGGTGCACGCCAGTGCCGACGCACCGGATCTCTGGCGCTACGTGTACGACGAGCGCGCCGCTACCGTCAGCCTGGACGCGGCGGCGCAATGGCCTGGTGTGCGCTATGTGTTTGGCGGTCATGTGCATGAGCAAAGCCTGTACTACCGCGGCTCTAGCGCGGGGCTGATGAAGTTCAGCCCCCAGCCCGGCGTAGCCCTGCCCGTGCCCAGCCACCGCCAGTGGCTGAGCACTGTGGGTTCGGTGGGCCAGCCGCGCGACGGCAGGGTTGATGCCATGTACGCCACCCTGGACACCGACCGCTGGCAGCTCACTTTCCACCGCGTGCCCTACGACCACTACGCCGCCGCCAGCGCCATACGCGCCGCAGGCCTGCCGGAATTTTTTGCCGAACGCTTGGAGAAGGGTCGATGAAACTGCTGGAGCCAGGTGCCGAACTCGATGGCTTCACCGTGGTGGAGTGCATCCACTCCGGTGGCATGGCCCACATCTACCAGGTGCGCTACAGCGACAACCGGCCCGGCCCCGGCTTTGACATGGCCATGAAGGTGCCGCGCATGACAGCGGGCGACGGTGCTGAAAACATTGTCAGTTTTGAGGTGGAGAGCCAGATCATGCAGGTGCTCACCGGCAGCCATGTGCCCCGCTTTGTGGCCATGGGTGATTTGGATAGGGTGCCCTACTTGGTGATGGAATACGTGCATGGCCGCACCCTGCAAGACTGGCTGGATGCCGACACCCCGCCCAACGTGGAAGAAATTGCCCGCCTGGGCACCGCCATGGCACAGGCAGTGCACGCTCTGCACCAGCAAAACACCGTGCACCTGGACCTCAAGCCCGCCAACGTGCTGTTCCGCGCCGACGGCCGCGCCGTGCTGCTGGACTTTGGCCTGTCGTGTCACGCGCACTACCCCGACCTGCTGGCTGAGCAACTGCGTAAGGCCGTAGGCTCACCCGCATGGATTGCCCCCGAGCAGGTGGTGGGCGTGCGTGGCGACCCGCGCAGCGACATCTTTGCCATCGGCGTCATGCTCTACCAGCTGTGCACCGGCGAGCTGCCCTTTGGTGAGCCGCAAACCACAGGCGGCCTGCGCCAGCGCTTGTGGATGGACCCGCCGCCGCCGCGCAAGCTCAAACCCGACATACCGCCCTGGCTGCAAGAGGTGGTGATGCGCTGCCTGGAGCCCGAAGCCGCGCAGCGCTACCCCTCGGGCGCGCACCTGGCGTTTGACCTGAGCCAGCCCGAGCAAATCGTGGTGACGGCGCGGGGCAACAACACCAAGGGCACGTCTTTTCGCACCCACTTCAAGCGCTGGATCAAGGCCGCGGGCATGCACTACCTGCCCAGCCCCCTGCCCTCGCAGCAGATTGACGAAGTGCCCATCGTCATGGTGGCCGTGCCGCACAAAGACGTGACCGATGCCACGCTGTATTCCCTGCGCCAAGCGGTGGCCCGCTCGCTGGGCACACGCCCCGGCGCGCGGCTGGCCTGCGTGACCGTGATCTCGCCCAGCCAGACCAGTGCCTCGCAAGACGACAAAAGCGAAACCCATGTGCAGCGCCGCTACCTGACCACGCTGCGCCAATGGGCCCAGCCGCTGGACCAGCCGGGCCAGCAGATTTCCTTTCACGTGCTGGAGTCGGGCGATGTGGCGCAAGCGCTGCTGGACTACGCCAATGGCAACAACGTCAGCGTGATCGTGATGGGTGCCGCCACCCACGGCCTGATGACGCAGCGCTTTGTGGCCACCGTACCCATCAAGGTGGCCATGGACGCACCCTGCACCATCATCTTGGTCAAGCAGGCGCTGCCGTTTGAGCACCTGGGTGGCATCGCCAAGGGGCGTGGTGCATCCACGGCTGGGTACTCTGATTCAGACGCTGACGTTCCGTTTTAGCCCGCACCCTTCAGCGTACTTCCCTGCCCCTTGCCGTGCAGATTGAAGGGGAACACTAACTCGCCAAAGGGCAGAAGCAGCAGATAATCCTTCCAACCAAAGGCTCCAAGGCATGCATTTACTCACTTTGCGACGGAAGTAGAGTCCGATGAAACACCTTGATCGAACCGTTCCACACAGCCGGGCAAACTTTCTTTGCCGCATTGGATGAACCGAAACAGTTACACCGTGTCACCCTACTCAGGTACGCTGGCTAAAAGGCACGGGACCACTCAAGACCGCCAAACTATTCAGGGAATCGAATGACGACATCTGCAGCGGGCAACGCTGGCGCGACCTACCTGTCTGCCGAGCAGCTGTATATCGGCGCGTTTGTAATGCTGGATCTGCCGTGGTTCAAGCACTCGTTCACGCTCAACAATTTCAAAGTTCGCAATGAGGAGCAGCTGCGGGAACTGCGTTCACTGAAACTGGCGCAGTACCAATACGGCCCGCTTCGCAGTGATCCACGCCCTGCCACGGCGCCTGCAACTCCCGATCTGGTGCAAGCGACAGCACAAGCGGAGCAAGCCACCCCCGAACAAACTGCCGAAGCAGTTGTCCGCCAGCAGCGCCAAGCCCTGATTCTTCAACGGCGTGAAAACGTGGAGCGGGTGGAAAAAGCCTTCGCCAAGGCCACCACCATCGTGAAGAACATGAATAAAAACATCTTCTCGCGCCCCAAAGAAACGCTGGAAGAAATGGGCACGCTGGTGGGTGAACTGGTGGAAGCCTTTCTGCAAAGTCCGGAAGCCACTTTGCATGTGATGGGCGAAAAGGCGGGCGGGGAAGACGTGTACTTCCATTGCCTGAATGTGGCCATTCTGGCAATGATGCTGGCCAAGGACATGGGCCTGAGCCCCGAGCAGGCGCGCAATATGTGCATGGGCGCTCTGCTGCACGACATTGGCTTGTCGGAGATTCCAGACCGGGTTGTCAAAAAATCCAGCGCCGAAGCAACGCGTGCCGAGCGCAATTTCAGTGCAACGCACGTGCAGCTGGGCGTGGCCATCGGCAAAAAAGTGGGGCTGCCTGCGCAGGCCCTGGAGGTGCTGGCGCAGCACCACGAGTTTGCCGACGGCAGCGGCTACCCCAGGGGCTTGAAGTTGCAAGACATGTCGCAGGGTGCGCGCCTGGTGTCACTAATCAACTACTACGACAACCTGTGCAACCCCACCGACATCTCCAAAGCGCTGACGCCGCACGAGGCCCTGTCTTATATGTTTGCCCAATGCCGCGCCAAGTTTGAGCCACGCGCACTGCAACTGCTCATCCGCAGCTTGGGCGTGCACCCGCCCGGCTCCATCGTGCAGCTCTCGGACGAGACCTTTGCGGTGGTGACCTCTGTCAACCCCAAAAAACCGCTGCGCCCCTGGGTCATGGTGTACGACGAAGCCACGCCCAAGGACGAGGCCATCCTGGTGAATCTGGAAGAAAACACGGCCTTGCAAATCCTCAAATCCATTCGCCCGTCCTTGCTGTCCCCCAAGGTGGCCGCCTACCTCAACCCACGCAAGCGGGTGACCTATTTCTTTGACGGAAGCAGCGCTACGCCTGCGGGAGGCGCACCATGAGTTTCGACGCTTTGTTGCTGGAAGCGTCCAGCGAAATTCTCATGCTGCTGGATGCGCAGACGCTGTCCATCGTGGCGGCAAGCCAGGCCGCACACCAGCAATTGGGATACCAGAAACCGGCACTGATCGGCATGCCGATTGGCGATATCGAGTGTGCTTTGTCGGACCTGTTTTTCTGGGAAGAAATGGCGTCGGCAACGGGCCTGGTGGAAGCGCAAAGCAGTTACCGCCGCCAGGACGGCTCGGTGCAGGAGGTGCGCAAATTTGCGCAGCGTGTGGGCGACCAGCAAGAGTTCTACCTGCTACGGGCACGCCCGGCCCGTGCGCCCCGCGAAGAGCCGGGCGTCAACATCACCGGCCTGCATTTGGCGGCCACGCTGGAGGCCACGGACGACGGCATTTTGCTTATCGACGTGGATGGTTCGATTCTGAACATGAACCACCGCTTCTCCCATTTGATGCGGCTTCCAGAGCGTTTGCTGGCCGAGCGGGATGACCACGGCATCGTCGGATTCATCGAAGGCATTCTGATGAAAAACCCGGGCACGTCGGACGCGCCCACCGCGCTCAGCCAAGCGATTGACCTCAAGCTCGACCTGGGCGGCGACACCTTCGAGACGCTCTACATGGCCGACGGACGCGTGCTGGAATGCGTGTCCCACCCCGCCCGCGACCGGGAACGCACCATTGGGCGCGTCTTCTGCTACCGCGACGTGACGCAGCGTGTGCAACACGAGCTGTTCTTGCAGGAAGCGCGCGACATTGCCGAGCAGGCCACGTTGAGCAAAGGCCAGTTTCTGGCCAATATGAGCCACGAAATCCGCACGCCCATGAACGCCATTCTGGGCATGCTCAAGCTGACCCAGTCCACCGACCTCAACGAACGCCAACTGGACTACATCACCAAGGCTGAGGGCGCAGCCAAGTCCTTGCTGGGTCTGCTCAACGACATCCTCGATTTTTCCAAGATCGAGGCCGGCAAGCTGGAGCTGGACCCGCTGCCGTTTTCTACCGAGCGGCTGTGCCGGGAACTGTCCGTCATATTGGCAGCCAACCTGGGCCACAAGCCGGTGGAGCTGCTGTACGACCTGGACCCGCAGATTCCCCCCCAACTGGTGGGCGACGCCATGCGCCTGCAGCAGGTGCTCATCAACCTGGGGGGCAACGCGCTCAAATTCACCCAGCACGGCGAAGTGGTGGTGCATATGCACGTGGTGGCACACCTGCCCAAGGCCACGCGGTTGCGCATTGGCGTGCGGGACAGCGGCATCGGCATCGCTCCGGAAAACCAGGCCAAGATTTTTGGCGACTTCTCTCAGGCCGAGGCGTCCACCACGCGCCGCTACGGCGGCACGGGCCTGGGGCTGTCGATTTGCAAACGCCTGGTGGAGCTGATGGGTGGCGAGCTTCAAGTCACCAGCGCCTTGGGCAAGGGCAGCAATTTCTACTTTCAGATCACACTGCCCCATGTGGACGCCACCCCGGCCGCAGCGGGCAACGACACGGCGTCCGAGGCCTTGGAGGTTTTGGTCATCGACGACAACGCCGTCGCCCGTGACCTGCTGGGCACCATGTTGCGCTCCATCGGCTGGAACCCCGAAATCGTGGGTAGCGGGGACGACGCTATCCAAGCCATCCAAGCGCGCGCACGCACTGGCACACGCCCCTTTCAGGCCATTTTTGTGGACTGGGAAATGCCCGGCATGGACGGCTGGGAAACCCTCACCCGCCTGCGCGAACTGGGCGCGGAGTACGGCAGCCCGGTGTGCGTCATGCTGGCTTCCCACAGCCGGCAAGGCCTTGCCCAACGCAGCGCACAAGAGCAGGCCGCCCTCAATGCCTTCCTGATCAAACCCGTGACCGCGGGCATGCTGCGCGAAGCCGTGGCCGACGCCCGCGCCGGGCGGCACAACTTCCGCAAGAGCGAGCGCAAGGCGGGCAGTTCCGGCCAGCGGCTCAAGGGCATGCACCTGCTGGTGGTGGAAGACAACCTGGTCAACCAGCAAGTGGCACGCGAACTACTCGCGCCTGAAGGTGCTGAAGTGGAGCTGGCCGACAACGGCCTGGTCGCCTTATCGGCCTTGAAGCAACAGCGCGCGACGCCGTTTCATGCCGTGTTGATGGACGTGCAAATGCCGGTGATGGACGGCTTTACCGCCACCCGCGTGATCCGCAAAGACATGGGGCTGCACCAGTTGCCCATCATCGCCATGACCGCCAACGCCATGGCCAGCGACCGGGAAGACTGCCTGGAAGCCGGCATGAACGACCACGTGGGCAAGCCCTTCGACCTCAAATACCTGGTGTCCGTTCTCTTGCAAACCACAGGGTTCAAACCCTCTGCATCTGTCGAGGTTCCGGCAGATGTGTCTGTTCCAGATGCCCCTGCGCAACCAGCACCAACGCCGTCCGAAGGGCTTTCGGTGGCGATCGACCTGGAAGCCGCCTTGCAAAATCTGGAAGGTCTGAAGGAACTGTATGTGGACCTAGCGCAGCAGTTTGTGACGGAGCTCGAAGGCGTGGTGCCCGAATACCACCGCACACTCAGCGCCTCCTTGCAGGCAGACGCCGTGCGCCAGATGCACACCCTCAAAGGCACGGCAGCCACCCTTGGCGTGATGCCCTTGTCCCATCTGGCCAAGGAACTGGAACAAACCTGCAAGACCACGGAACAGGCCTCCGCTGCGCTGGCGCGGGAACCAGAACTGGCTGCCATGGTGAAGGCATCTATTACCGCCTTGCGCGCCACGATTGCGCAACTCAGCGCAGAACTGAATTCGTGAATCCCCCGCATATTATGAAAACCATTTATGAATCGCCTTGAACTGCAAAGAGCTGCATATTCAGATGGACATAAATACAAATTCACGTGTATTATTCAGTTAACGCAAATTGCATTGCGTTTATTTAATAGTTAATACTTTTCGGATGGAACAAATGGCAACTCTGCAAGAACTGATTGCGCAAAAAGAAGCGTTGGAAAAACTGATTCAAGACACCCGCCAAACCGAGTTGGCGGATGCCATCAAACAAGTCAAGGCGCTGATCGCCAACTTCGGCCTGACCCAGGAAGACATTTTCGGCACCAGCCGTGGCGCCAAAAAGGCCAAGCCCGAAGGCTCCAAAGTAGCCGCCAAATACCGCGATCCAGTTTCCGGCAAAGAGTGGTCTGGCCGTGGCCTGGCGCCCAAGTGGCTGCAAGGCCGGGACAAAAGCGAATTCCTGATCAAGTAATTGATTCGTCGCCCCCCCAACAAAAAGCCCGCAAATGCGGGCTTTTTGTTGGGCGCGGATAATGCCTTTTTGTCTTTTTCATGCCTCCACATCCAGGCACGTCAAACTCGGCCATCCCAACTTGGAATCCAATCAACATTGATTTCTCCATATTCGGAAAATACAAGCGACCAACACAATAACCCCTTCCATCCATAGACACACCATGCAATACCACGCCAAACCCGAACGCTACGACGGCACCATGCCCTACCGCACCTGTGGCAAAAGTGGCCTGAAACTCCCCGCAGTCACGCTGGGCCTATGGCACAACTTTGGCGATGCCACGCCCATGGAAACCCAGCGCCAGATGCTGCGCACCGCCTTCGATCTGGGCATTACCCACTTTGACCTGGCCAACAACTACGGCCCGCCCTACGGCAGCGCCGAGACCAACTTTGGCGAGCACCTGCGCCGCGACTTCAAGCCCTACCGCGATGAGCTGATCATCTCCAGCAAAGCCGGTTGGGACATGTGGCCTGGCCCCTACGGCCAAGGCGGCGGCTCACGCAAATACGTGCTGGCCAGCCTGGACCAAAGCCTCAAGCGCATGGGGCTGGACTATGTGGACATCTTCTACTCCCACCGTTTTGACCCCGACACCCCGCTGGAAGAAACCATGGGCGCGCTGGCCAGCGCAGTGCAGCAGGGCAAGGCGCTGTACGTGGGCATCAGCAGCTACTCGGCGGGCAAAACGCGCGAGGCCGCCGCCATTCTCAAAAGCATGGGCGTGCCCATGCTGATTCACCAGCCGTCCTACAGCCTGCTCAACCGCTGGATTGAAGAAGACCTGTTGGACGCCCTGCAAGACACGGGCATGGGCTGCATTGCTTTCAGCGCATTGGCCCAAGGCCTCTTGAGCGACAAGTACCTGAACGGCGTGCCTGCCGATGCGCGCATCAACCGCCCCGGCGGCGGCTCGTTCACGGCCGACCATTTGAGTGAGCAGAACCTCAAGCATGTGCGCGCCCTCAACGAGATCGCCCAAGCGCGCGGCCAAAGCCTGGCGCAAATGGCGGTGGCCTGGGTGCTGCGCGATGCCCGCGTCACGTCCGCTTTGATCGGTGCCAGCAAGCCCGCGCAAATTGTGGACCTAGTGGGCGCCATGAAGAACCTGAGTTTCTCCGCAGCAGAGCTGGCAGCCATTGACCAGCACGCGGTGGAAGGCGGCATCAACCTCTGGAAGAAACCCTCCACCGACCAGCGCCCCAGCTGAGTTGTCGGGTGCAGCTACGGCACGCCGGTGTGCGGTGCGCACTTGGCGCGTTGTAGCTGCGTGCAATACGCAGGCCCAGCGCGCCTACCGGTTAGCGCCTCAAGCCCGCGCCAGCAGCTGTGCGGGTTCTTCGGACTCCAGCACCTTGCTGGCCCAAGGCACCAGCTTGGCGGCGTCTGAGCGCAGCACTTCCTGCTTGACCGCCAGAATTTGCGCCGGGTGCATGGAGAAGCTGCGCAGGCCCATGCCCAGCAGCAGGCGGGTGAAAGCGGTGTCACCGGCCATTTCACCGCACACGCTCACATCCTTGCCCTGTGCGCGGCACTCGGCAATGGTGTTGGCCACCAGTTGCAGCACAGCGGGGTGCAAGGGGTCGTAGAGATGCGCCACCGATTCATCTGCGCGGTCAATGGCCAGCGTGTACTGGATCAGGTCGTTGGTGCCGATGGACAAGAAGTCGAAATGCTTGAGGAACAGCTTGAGGCTCAAGGCCGCCGCCGGTATCTCGATCATGGCGCCCAGCTTCACCGGCCCGTACACCATGCCTTTGTTGTCCAGCATGGCGCGGGCGTGGTCGATGTGGGCCAGCGTCTGGCGGATCTCTCGCGCATGCGCCAGCATGGGCACCAGCAGGTGCACCTGCCCGTGGGCTGCGGCACGCAAGATGGCACGCAGCTGCGTCAAGAACATGGCCGGGTCGGCCAGGCTCCAGCGAATGGCGCGCAGGCCCAGTGCGGGGTTGAGGTGCGCATCGTCACGGATGGATTCGTCCAGCGGCTTGTCCGCCCCCACGTCCACCGTACGGATGGTGACGGGCAGACCTTTCATGCCTTCCACGGCGCGCTTGTAGGCTTGGTACTGCTCTTCTTCGTCGGGCAATTTGCCCTGGCGGCCCATGAACAAGAACTCGCTGCGGAACAGGCCCACGCCCAGGGCCCCTGCCTTGAGAGCCAGCTCGGCGTCGTCGGGCATTTCAATATTGGCCAGCAACTGCACCTTTTCGCCGTCCATAGTGACAGCGGGCGTGTGCAAGAGGCGCTGCAGGCGGCCGCGCTCCAGTTCGCCCTGGCGCTGCTTGAATCCGTATTCGGCCAGGATGATGGGCGACGGGTCCACGATGACCACACCCGAGTCGCCATCGATGATGACCCAGTCGTCCTGCCGCACCAACTGGCTGCAGGTGCGCGCGCCCACCACCGCCGGAATGTCCATGCTGCGCGCCACGATGGCAGTGTGCGAGGTGCGCCCGCCCACGTCGGTAATGAACCCAGCAAACACGCTTTGCTTGAACTGCAGCATGTCGGCCGGTGACAGGTCGTGCGCCACCAGCACCAAGGGCACGTCCACGGTGTCATCCAGCAGCAAATCCTGTTGTGACTGCTTGCGTGTCGTGCGGTGCGGATGGCCTGCAATGGGCGATGCCGCGCCTTTCATGGCGCGCAGCACGCGCTCTGCGATTTGCTCCAGGTCGGCCTTGCGCTCACGCAAGTAGGCGTCTTCCATCTCGTCAAACTGGCGGGCGATGACTTCGAGCTGGGTGGTGAGTGCCCATTCGGCGTTGTAGAGGCGGTCGGTGATCCAGTGCTTCACGCCACCAACGAGTTCGGCGTCCTGCAGCAGCATCAGGTGTACGTCAAGCAGTGCCCCGAGTTCATGCGGCGCCTCTTTGGGGCCCATGCGGGTGATGCTTTCCTGCAGGCGGTGAATCTCATCCACCACCGCATCGCGCCCGGTGCGCACACGGTCTATTTCGGCAGCGACCTGCTCAGGTTCAATAAAGTAGTGCGCTACATCCACCCGGCTGGAGGCCACCAGCACGGCGCGCCCAATCGCTACGCCTCTGGATACGGCAAGCCCGTGGATCGAAAAGGTCATTCACCCTCTCCGAACTTGTCGGCAATCAGTGCCAGCAGCGCGTCCATGGCTTCTTGTTCGCGGTCACCACTGGTTTCGAGCTGCACCTCAGCGCCGATGCCAGCGGCCAGCATCATCACGCCCATGATGCTCTTGGCATTCACGCGGCGTTCGCCCCGTGTCATCCACACTTCGCAGGGAAAAGAACCGGCCAGCTTGGTCAGCTTGGCGGATGCGCGGGCGTGCAGGCCCAGCTTATTGACTATGGTCGTGGTGCTGTTGATCATTTGTTTTTCTCTGCTGATTCTGTGGAGCCGTCACTGCCACTTGCATGATGCATTGGGTGCCTCCGGCCAAGGCCCGCGCCACCAACACATCCAGCGGCTCGTGGCGGTAGTTCACGGTGCGCAGCAGCATAGGCAGGTTCACACCGGCCACCAGTTTGGAGTGCACGCCGTCCACCACTTTTTGCGCGATGTTGCAGGGCGTGGCGCCAAACACATCGGTGAGCACCAGCGTGTTGGGAGTGCCCAGTTGCGCCAGCATGCGCATGGCGGTCTCTTGGGTGATTTCGGGAGACTCGGTGGGGGGCACGTCTAGCGCCAGGATGTCCTGGTCCAGATCCGGGAACACATGCAGCACCCCCAGGCGCATGGCACTGGCCAGCGGAGCGTGGGCGATGATGAGAATGCCAGTGTTCATGGAGGTGCCGATGGGGTGCGCTGATTATGGCTTCTTTAGCACGGCGAAATACAGGTACGCCGCGAGGTAGCTGGTGGCGTATAGCGCCCAAGCGCCTTGGTAAGCCGCCACCTCCGTACAGCCGTGTGACCGCAACGCGTCTATGGCCAGGCCCAGGCCCCACTGCACCGCAAACACGCCGCAGAAGACCACTAGGTTGTAGGCCGACAATGCGCGCCCCGCCAATTCCGGTCGAAAAGCCATGCCCACCGCAGGCTGTGCCAGGCTGTTTACCGTGGCCAACACGCAGTAGCTGCCTAGCACCAAGGGTGCTACAGCCACTGCTGTATCCCCCAGCCAGGCAATCATCGCAATGGGCACCAGGCTCAGCGGCACGCCTCGCAAGATCAGCCAATCCGCCGAATAGCCTTTGCGGGCCAGTACCGGATTGGCAAGGCCCCAGAGCCAGTAGGTGAGCAGCATGGCGATGCTGATCCAGAACAGCCCGTTAGCTGCCTGGGCCGGTGTGAACCCGGCCACACGAACCATCCAAGGTGTGACCCACAAGGTCTGCATGGCCACCATGCCGCCGTAGCCCAGAAAGGCCAGCGGAATCAGGCTTTGGAAGTAGCGGTTGCGCCAGATTTCGGCATAGCCCGGCTTTGCCGCTGGCACATGCTCGTCCGCCGCGCGGGATGCCGCATCCGCCTGCTTCCATTGCGGTAGCTGCCACACGATCAGGCCCACCGCCAACGCCACCGCTGCGGCCAGCAGTACAAAAATAGGCCGCCAGCCCAGCACGGGGACCAGCCACTGCACCGGCAAGGTGGATGCCACCGCGCCTGATGCCCCCACCATCAGCATCCAGGAGTTGGCGCGCATCAGGGTGGCAGGTGCGTACCAGCGTCGGTAGCCGGTCAGGGGCGCCATCAGGCAGGCGCTCACCCCCACGCCGCACAACACGCGCGCGAGCAGCAGCCCGGCAAAGCTGGTGGCAAACGAAAACGCCAGACACCCCACGATAGCAACGGTCAGAAACGTGGCCTCTACCCGCTTGGGCCCAAAGCGATCCAGCCAGGCGCCTAGGGGCAGTTGGGTCAACGAGAACCCCAGAAAGTAGCCGCCCGCCAACAGACCCAGATCAGCCGCATTGAGCTGTAGCTCTCTCACCAACACGGGGGCCAGCGTCGCCGTGATGGCGCGTATCAGCGTTGATAGAAAGTAACCCAGTGCCAGTACGGCAAAGACGGTCACCGCCCTGCGCTGTGGCAGCAGTGCGCTCACGCGATGTTCCTGCACAGAAGCACGCGCTTCACTGCAAGCTGCCAAAAACTTTGCTCAGGATGGCGCTGCCATAGCCCACTGGGTTCTGGCGGATTTTCTTTTCCTCTTCGGAGATCATGAAAAACAGGCCATCCAGCGTTTTACCCGTGACGTAATTCTGGATGCTGGCATCTTCTTTCTTCATTAGCCCCAGGTCAGAGGCTTTGCTGGCCAAGGCGTTGTACTGGTTGGCCAGGCCTACCTTGGCCGTGACTTGCGTCACGATGGGCAGGAATTTTTCCGCCAATGCGGGGCGTGTCTTGCTGACAAAAAACTCGGTGACAGCCGTATTGCCTCCACCCAGAATGCCCTTGGCATCGGTCACGGACATGTTCTGCACGGCCTTGAGCAGCAAGTCTTTCGACAGGGGTACGGCGGCCTCAGCAGCCCGGTTAATGGTGGTCAACAACTCGTCCACCTTGGCACCCTGACCCAGGGTGCGCAGCAATTGCGCCGCGTCATTCATTGCACTGGGCAGAGGAATGCGTACTTTGTCGTTACCCAAAAATCCGTCGGGCTTGCCCAGCAGGCCTACCGCCGACAGGGCTCCTTTTTCCAAAGCCACCTTCAGCCCTTTGCTGGCATCGGCGTTGCTCAAGTCCTCCAAAGACAAAGCGTGTGCGCGCTGCACCGCCAGCGTGGCCCAGCCCGCGATCAAGAGGGAGGGAAGCGAATTAAACTGGCGTCTGTCCATGAAAAAACCTTTGTTGTTCAAAGCATTGTTGCGGCTCGCCATCGTAGCGTTTCGCGGCCCATTCGGCGCGCAGGCCATCATGCGCCCCCTCAGGAGCACAACCGGTGGCTAGAGCACGCAGCGAAGCAGGCGTTTGGTCCGACAGCTCAGGTATCGCCGTACATGCCGCTGTCAGTACGGAGCACATGGCTGGCATCCAGCTTCTTTTTCGCGAGTACGCAAAATCACTGAATGTGGACCTGTGCTTTCAAAATTTTGAACAGGAACTCGCTGGGCTGCCAGGTGAATATGCGTCCCCGCGTGGCGGCCTGCTCATCGCCACCGTGGCGGGTGAGTTTGCCGGCTGCTGCGCGCTGCGCGCGCTGGACACATCGGACTACACCAACGCCTGCGAAATGAAGCGCCTCTACGTGCGCCCCCAGTACCGTGGCCTGGGCTTGGGTCGTCGTCTGGTCGAGGACATTCTGGACCACGCACGCCAGGCAGACTTTGGGTGTGTGCTGCTGGATACCCTGGACGACATGGAAGCCGCACGCGCCTTGTACGACGAACTAGGCTTTGAAGACATCCCGCCCTACTACTACAACCCGATTGCAGGGGCGCATTACCTCAAGGCTGACTTGTCATAAAAATGGCCGGGACTTGCCCGGCCATTTCCATGCATCTTCTAGATGCGCACCCGATGTGGATCGGGTGCGCGCCAGGCCTGATCAGGCCTTGGCTTGTGCCAGCAAAGTGGCAGCGTCGCTCACTTCAAACTTGCCAGGACCTTCCACGTTCAAGGTGGCAACCTTGCCGTCCTTGACCAGCATGGAGTAACGGTTGCTGCGCAGGCCCAAGCCCTTGCCCGTCAGGTCCAGTGTCAGGCCAGTGGCCTTGGCAAAGGTGGCATCGCCATCACCCAGCATGCGCACCTTGGTGCCTGTCTTTTGGTCACGTGCCCAAGCGCCCATGACGAACGCATCGTTCACGCTCACGCACCAGATTTCGTCCACACCGGCAGCCTTGAATGCGTCATAGGACTCAACATAGCCCGGAACGTGCTTGGCTGAGCATGTGGGAGTAAACGCACCGGGCAGTGCGAACAGCGCAATGGTCTTGCCAGCGCTGGCCTTGGCCACATCCACGGCATTCGGGCCGATGCTGCAGCCTTCGCCTTCCACTTCCGAGTATTCCATCAGGGTGGTTGCGGGAAGGGTGTCGCCTACTTTGATCATGAGAACTCCTTGTTGTAAATACCATTGCAAAATCGCACGCGATTGCGATGTGGCACACGCACTGCAAGAAGCGTGTGGGCCACAAAGCGAAACGGCCCACATTGTGGGCCGTTTCTCAGAGTCTCACAGCGATCAGGTCAATAGACTTAAACCGCTGCAGCCTTTTCCACCAAGCGGGTAGCAACCCAGTTCTTGGTCTTGGAGATAGGCTTGCTCTCCGTGATTTCAATCACGTCGCCCAGGTGGTACTCGCCCTTTTCGTCATGGGCGTGGTACTTGCTGGTTTTTGCAACGATCTTGCCGTAGAGCTCGTGCTTCACACGGCGCTCGATCAGCACGGTCACAGTCTTGGCACGCTTGTCGCTGACCACCTTGCCAATCAAGGTGCGCTTGAGGGATTTTTTAGCTTCCGTCATGTAGTCGCTCCTTATTTGGCGGATTTGTCAGCGCTTTGCTTCTCGACAAGAATGGTCTTGGCGCGAGCAATATCGCGGCGCGCAGAGCGCAGCGTAGCGGTGTTGTTGAGTTGTTGCGTGGCTTTTTGCATACGCAGGCCAAAGTGTGCTTTTTGCAGCGCTTTGACTTCGTCCTTGAGGCCGGCAACGTCTTTTTGGCGCAGTTCAGCAGCTTTCGTCATTTCGATATCTCCTGAATTACTGACCGATCATGCGGGCCACGAAGGTGGTACGCAAAGGCAGCTTGGCAGCAGCCAAGCGGAACGCTTCACGGGCCAATTCTTCGGGAACGCCGACGATTTCAAACACGATTTTTCCGGGCTGAATTTCAGCCACGTAGTACTCGGGATTGCCTTTACCGTTACCCATACGCACTTCAGCAGGCTTTTGGGAAATCGGCTTGTCGGGGAACACGCGGATCCAGATACGGCCACCACGCTTCACGTGACGGGAAATTGCACGACGTGCAGCTTCGATCTGGCGAGCCGTCAGACGGCCGCGATCGGTACATTTCAGACCGAAGTCACCGAACGCAACCGAGCTTCCGCGGGTTGCGATGCCGGTGTTACGGCCCTTTTGCTCTTTGCGGTATTTCCGGCGAGCGGGTTGCAACATGGTTATTCTCCTTTACCGTCAGCTGCTGCAGCTGGCGCGGCGACTTTGCGAACGCGCTTAACGGCGGGTTTGTTATCGGCACCGAGTGCTTCTGCGGGCTTGTCGCTACCGTCTGCGGGAGCGGCATTGCCACCTGCAGGACGGCGCGCACCAGCGGCAGGGCGACGGTCACCGGAAGGACGGGCACCACCGCGGTCATCGCGACGGGGGCCACGTGGGCGACGCTCTTCTTCGGCGCGGGGCTCAGTGGCTGCCGGCAGGTCGTTACGACCCAGCGTGTCACCCTTGTAGACCCAAACCTTGACGCCGATCACACCGTAGGTGGTCTTGGCTTCAGAGGTGCCGTAGTCGATGTCAGCGCGCAGGGTGTGCAATGGCACACGGCCTTCGCGATACCACTCGGTACGAGCGATTTCGATGCCGTTCAGACGGCCGGCGGACATGATCTTGATGCCCAAGGCGCCCAAACGCATAGCGTTTTGCATGGCGCGCTTCATGGCGCGACGGAACATGATGCGCTTTTCGAGCTGCTGGGTGATGCTGTCGGCAATCAGCTTGGCATCGATTTCAGGCTTGCGCACTTCTTCGATGTTCACTGCGACCGGCACGCCCAGTTGCTTGCCCAGATCACGCTTCAGGTTTTCGATGTCTTCGCCCTTTTTGCCGATCACCACGCCCGGACGTGCCGAGAAAATGGTGATGCGTGCGTTCTTGGCAGGACGCTCGATCAAGATGCGCGAAACAGACGCGTTCTTGAGCTTGGCCTTCAGGTACTCGCGCACCTTGATGTCTTCGGCCAACATGCCGGCGAAATCACGGTTGCTGGCGTACCAACGAGAAGACCAGTTACGGCTGACGCTCAGGCGAAAGCCGGTTGGGTGGATTTTTTGTCCCATATCTTCCTGGCCTCTTTCAGTTACCAACCGTCACGTACACATGGCACGTGGGCTTGCGAATTTGATTGCCGCGACCTTTGGCGCGGGCCGTGAAGCGACGCAGAGAAGCACCTTGTTCGACGTAGATGGTCTTAACCTTCAGTTCGTCGATATCGGCACCATCGTTGTGCTCAGCATTGGCAATCGCAGACTCCAGAACCTTCTTGATGATCACAGCAGCTTTTTTCTGTGTGAATTGCAGGATGTTCAGGGCTTGATCAACTTTCTTGCCACGGATCAAATCCGCGACCAGGCGACCTTTGTCCACAGACAAACGGACGCCACGAAGGGTTGCACGTGTTTCCATGGCGCTTCCTTATTTCTTCTGGACTTTTTTGTCCGCAGGATGGCCCTTGAAAGTACGGGTGAGCGCGAACTCTCCCAACTTGTGGCCAACCATTTGGTCAGTGATATAGACGGGCACGTGCTGCTTGCCGTTGTGCACAGCGATGGTCAAGCCGATGAACTCGGGCAAGATCATGGAGCGACGCGACCAAGTCTTGATCGGCTTTTTGTCCTTGGTAGCGACGGCCTTCTCGGTTTTGGCAACCAAGTGGTGGTCTACGAAAGGACCTTTTTTGAGTGAGCGAGTCATTTAAACCTTCCCCTTACTTCTTGCGACGCGACACGATCATGACCTGCGTGCGCTTGTTGTTACGGGTACGGTAACCCTTGGTCAGATTACCCCAAGGATCGACTGCATGACGGCCTTCACCGGTCTTGCCTTCGCCACCACCGTGCGGGTGGTCAACGGGGTTCATCACCACACCGCGAACGGTCGGGCGAATACCCATCCAGCGCTTGACACCGGCTTTACCCAGTTGGCGCAGGCTGTGCTCTTCATTGGCAACCTGGCCGATAGTGGCGCGGCAGTCAATGTGGATTTTGCGGACTTCACCGGAACGCACACGCACTTGGGCGTAGGTGCCTTCACGGGCCAGCAGGGTTGCAGAGGTACCCGCAGAGCGGATGATCTGCGCGCCCTTGCCCACTTGCAATTCCACGCAGTGGATGATGGAACCCACGGGGATGTTGCGGATAGGCAGGGTGTTACCCACGCGAATCGGGGCTTCCGAACCGCTTTGGATGGTTGCGCCGACTTCCAGGCCACGAGGAGCAATGATGTACTTGCGCTCGCCGTCTGCGTAGCACACCAGAGCGATGTGTGCGGAACGGTTCGGGTCGTACTCAATACGCTCAACCTTGGCAGGAATGCCGTCCTTGTTGCGACGGAAGTCCACTACGCGGTAGTGGTGCTTGTGTCCGCCACCCTTGTGACGAGTCGTAATGTGGCCGTTGTTGTTACGACCGGCTTGTTGGAACTGAGGTTCCAGCAAGGCAGCGTGGGGCGCACCCTTGTACAGGTGGTCACGCGAAATCTTCACCACGCCACGACGGCCTGGGGAAGTTGGTTTCATTTTGATAACAGCCATGATTACGCAGCCTCCCCACCGAGGTTCAGCTCTTGACCTGGCTTGAGCATCACATAGGCTTTGCGAACATTGTCGCGACGGCCGTTGGATTTGCCAAAGCGCTTGGCCTTGCCTTTTGTGTTCACCACAGAAACGCCTTGGACGTCCACCTTGAACATCAATTCCACAGCGGCCTTGATTTCGGGTTTGGTAGCGTCTTGCAGCACCTTGAACGTCACAGCATTGGATTTCTCAGCCACCATAGTTGCCTTTTCAGACACGATGGGAGCAACCAAAACCTGCATCAAACGACCTTCGTCGTACTTGACTTTCGACGTGTTGTTCATACGGGCGCTCATGCGAACATCTCCTGGAGTTTGTCCATGGCAGCCTTGGTGACCAGAACCTTACGGTAGTGCACCAGAGACAGCGGATCAGCGTAACGGGGCTCAACCACCAGCACGTTGACCAGATTGCGAGAGGCCAGGTACAGGTTTTCGTCAACCACGTCAGCGATCACCAGAACGGAATCAAGGTTCATGGCCTTGAACTTGGCAGCCAGGACCTTGGTCTTGGGCGAGTCGACCTTGATGGAATCCACCACAGCCAAGCGGCCTTCACGTGCCAACTGGGAGAAGATCGAAGCCATACCAGCGCGGTACATCTTCTTGTTGATCTTCTGGCTGAAGTTTTCGTCGGGCATATTCGGGAAAATACGACCGCCTCCGCGCCACAGAGGCGAGGAAGTCATACCGGCGCGAGCGCGACCAGTTCCCTTTTGCTTGAACGGCTTCTTGGTGGAGTGCTTGACTTGTTCGCGGTCTTTTTGGGCACGGGTGCCTTGACGCGCGTTAGCCTGGAAAGCCACCACGACCTGGTGAACCAGGTCTTCGTTGTATTCACGACCAAACACGGTCTCGGGCGCTTCGTATTTCGAAGTAGCCTGGCCTTGGTCATTCAGGAGTTCGAGCTGCATTAGTTCGCTCCTTTCGCGGCTTTAGCTTTCACTGCGGGACGCACGGTGACAAAACCACCTGCGGAACCAGGGATTGCACCCTTGATTAGCAGCAGTTGGCGTGCTTCGTCTACGCGGATGATGTCGAGGTTTTGGGTGGTCTTGGTGACGTCGCCTAGGTGACCTGTCATGCGCTTACCAGGGAACACGCGACCGGGGTCTTGTGCCATACCGATAGAGCCGGGCACATTGTGCGAACGGCTGTTACCGTGCGATGCGCGCTGCGAGCTCATGTTGTGACGCTTGATGGTACCGGCGTAGCCTTTACCAATGGAAGTGCCTTGCACGTCCACTTTTTGACCCACAGAAAACACGTCCGACACAGGCACTTGCGCACCAGCAGCGTACTTGGCAGCCGTATCAGCGGCTACGCGGAATTCCTGGATGATTTCACCGGCTTCAACACCCGCCTTGGCGAGGTGACCAGCAACGGGCTTGGTGACGCGCGATGCTTTGCGCGAACCGAACGTTACCTGCAGGGCAACGTAGCCATCGTTCTCTTGGGTTTTGACCTGAGTGACACGGTTGTTGGAAACGTCCACCACCGTAACAGGAACTGCATCCCCGTCGTCGGTGAATAGGCGCATCATGCCAACCTTGCGACCCAGCAACCCTAGGTGATTGCTAAGACTCATTGTTTTCTCCGTAACTTTCACCGTTGCAGCTTCAATTGGTTGCAACGTTTTTGCGTGAAAGACTGTTAATAAAACCCCACTGAAATCCAGCGGAGCCTGCGAGTATAACGCCCTCTTGCCAGACTTGGCAAGAGGGCGTTATGTCGACTCTTGAAGAGCCCATTGCACACCGGGCTCGAAACTGCTTATTGCAGTTTGATTTCCACGTCCACGCCGGCTGGCAGGTCCAGCTTCATCAGTGCGTCAACGGTTTTGTCCGTGGGATCCACGATGTCCATCAGACGCTGGTGCGTACGGATTTCGAACTGGTCACGACTGGCCTTGTTCACGTGGGGCGAACGCAGAATGTCGAAGCGCTTCATGCGGGTTGGCAGAGGCACGGGGCCCTTGACAATCGCGCCGGTGCGCTTGGCGGTATCCACAATTTCAGCGGCCGATTGGTCGATGAGCTTGTAGTCAAACGCCTTCAGGCGGATACGGATTTTTTGCTTGGCGGCCATGGTAATTCCTTTGAGTTAAATGAATTACGCAATGATCTTGGCAACCACACCCGCACCGACGGTACGGCCGCCTTCGCGGATAGCGAAGCGCAGACCTTCTTCCATGGCGATGGGGTTGATCAGCTTCACAGTGATGGACACGTTGTCACCAGGCA
>Ga0228698_1000345_pt1 | contig 39247 bp, 38 predicted proteins | sample McNCre117_Aug_MG_FD_178015 | JGI IMG/M metagenome (GOLD analysis project Ga0228698, IMG submission 178015) | Freshwater microbial communities from McNutts Creek, Athens, Georgia, United States - 1-17_Aug_MG | ecosystem: Environmental > Aquatic > Freshwater > Creek | place: USA: Georgia... | reverse complement strand
TGGCCGCGCAAAAGGCGCGAATCGCGTGCAAAGGGCCGATGGATTCCACATCACGACATCTCAAGAGCCTATCCACCCATGGCGTGGGTTATGGACGGGGTTTTGCAGACCTTCCTTAGCGTCAGCAATGGTGCCGTCCAGATCGAATGTGATCACGCATTGCGCGTTGTTGATCGCTGCAATCTGGCCATGGTGCTCGGCCTGCAGCAAGCGGTCTTCGGTTACAGCCGTCGCAAACATCACGACCTTGATGGGTTCACCGGTGGCACCAAAAATCGGGTTGTATGTCGCTTGAAGCCAGCGAGCCTGTCCGTTTTGCGCAAAGAACTTGAACAAGCCCGAACGGTGACGGCCTTGCCGCAAGTCGTGCCAGAAACCTGCGTACTCCGTGCTGTGCACATGCGAGTGCTCGACAAAGATCCTGTGGTGCTGGCCCGCTACTTCGCCTAAGGCGTAGCCCATCTGCTCGAGGAACAAGTCATTGGCGTCCAGCAGTGCACCACCCAGATCGAATGCGGCAACGCAGTTGGACTTGTGGATGGCCTTGAGCTGCCACTCAAAGTCAATTTGACGCACTTTGACCGCGGTGATGTCGCTGGCGTACTTGATAACCTTGGTAGGGCGACCTGCTGGGTCAAGGATGGGTGTGTAGACCGCCTGCAGCCAAAGCTCGCTGCCATCCTTTCGGCGCCTGCGAACCTCGCCATTGAAGGCCTGTCCGCTTCCGAGTCGCTGCCAGAACTCCTCGTAAGGCCCGACTTGGGCGTCTTCGGGCTGCAAGAACAGGCTATGCGAAGCATCGATGACTTCACTGCGCTCAAAGCCCGTGGCGTCCAGAAAGCGCTGGTTCACCCACAGCACATGGCCATCCAGCGTGAAATGCGCCACCGCATGTGTAGCCTGGATCGCTGCCACTTGGCTGCTTTCCTCGGACCCACGTGAGAGCCTGAGCGTCACGTCCTCCGCAATTTGCACCACAGCCTCAACCCGGCCGCCTGCATCGGCCACAGGAATGAAACGCGACTCGAGCCATATCTCGCGACCACCGGCGGCCACCCATAAGCCAATTTCGCAGTGTGCGATACCCTCAGACAGTCGGCTCCACTGGCTGGCAAGTCGCTCGCGTTGGGTGGATTTGGACAGAAATCGGCTGTTGTCCTGGCCCGCAATGTCATCGAGCGTGCATCCGAACTGACGCAGAAACTGCAGATTGGCGCTGCGTATCCGACCACCCTGGTCGTAACACACCACCATGAAGGCTTGGTTCAGCGCACGGCCGTCCACCGAGGCAGAGTTGCCCGGACGAATGAATTGACTGGCTAACGCCAGTTCGGCCAATGCCTGAGAATCTGAGTGCATGGCGGCACGTGAATGTTGCTGTGAGACGGGGCGATAGTGCCCGCCAGAGAGATATCGACGTCCCAACCCTGCACTTGAACTGTGGGGTGCCCTAAAAGGGGTCCGATTCTGAATGGCCGCCAGAATTGGCATACCTGTGCAGCAGACACCTTGAAAGTTGACAACCATGCAGACGATCTTGGGCGCGACCGGCCAGATAGCGATGGAACTGGCGCGTGAGTTGGCGCGCGGCTACACCCGGAATCTGAGGTTGGTCAGTCGGCAGCCAAGCGCGGTCAACCCGGGTGATGAGGTCGTTGCAGCCAACCTGCTCGACGCCAGCCAGACGGCCGCAGCCGTCAAGGGCAGCCAAGTGGTGTACTTCACAGCCGGCCTGCCGCCCGACACGGCGCTGTGGGAGGCCCAGTTCCCGACGATGCTGCGCAACGCACTGGATGCCAGCCGCGCTGCCGGGGCCCGCTTCGTTTACTTCGACAACACTTACATGTACCCGCAGGACGGCAGAGTGCTGACTGAGGACGCACCGTTCGAGCCCCGCGGTCGAAAGGGCCGCGTGCGCGCAGCCATGGCCGGCATGGTGCTGCAGGCCATGGTACGCGGCGACATGCCGGTGCTGATCGGCCGCGCCCCGGAGTTCTACGGGCCGGGCAAGACACAAAGCTTCACGAATGCCCTGGTCATTGATCGACTCAGGCGTGGCCAGAAGCCCCGCGTGCCGGTGCGGGACAACACGCTGCGCACCCTCATCTGGACACCCGATGCCAGCCGGGCCCTGGCGGCATTGGGCAATGCCCCCGACGCCCATGGCCAAACCTGGCACCTGCCCTGCGATGACAACCGGCCCAACTATAGGCAGTTCGTGGCATGGGCGGCCGAGGCCTTCGGGCTCGCGCCGCATTACAGCGTGATCAGCATGTTCGCCTTGAAGGCAATCGGGCTGTTCAAGCAAGACGTTCGAGAAATCGAGGAACTGCTGCCCCGCTACGAACACGACAACTTGTTCGACTCCAGCAAGTTCAAGCAGCGCTTTCCGGATTTTGAAGTGACCCGCTACCAGGACGGGCTGCGGCAGATTGCGTTGCAGGCCTGAATCAGCGGCACCTGCCCGTTGGCTCACAAGGCGGCCGGGGCTCAAACTAGACTCGGCCTCCAAAGAACTGGCGGTCTCAAGTCTGAAATGCAACACCCCACCTGGATTGCAAAGTCAATGGATTATGGCCTGAGCCTGCTCGGCGATACCTTGCATCAGTTCGCGGAATGAACCGCCCCGGCTTTGAACTGACCCCCGGAAGTTGGACGGTTTGAAGTCAGCCAACCGCAGTCTGCAGGCGGTACTGCACCGGGCTCAGACCCTTGAGCTTCAGCTTGATGCGCTGATGGTTGTAGTAGCGAATATACCGACTCAGGCCTGTCGCCAGATCTTGAATGTCGTTGAACTTGTTCAGGTAGAAGAATTCAGACTTCAGTGTCCCGAAGAAGCTCTCCATTGCTGCGTTGTCAAGACAATTTCCCCTGCGCGACATGCTCTGCTTCACACCATGATCGAGCAGCCTTTGGCGATAGGCAGGCATCTGGTAGTGCCAGCCTTGATCTGAGTGCAACACTGGCTTGGGGGTCTGTCCTTTCAGCTTCAACAAGGCCTTCTTCAGCATGTTCTCGACCAACGAAAACAGCGGGCGCTCCTGAATTTCGAAGGCAACGATCTCGCCGGTGAATAGGTCCATGACGGGCGACAAGTAGAGCTTCTGTCCACGCACTTTGAACTCGGTCACGTCGGTCACCCATTTTTCGTTCGGCCGCTCCGCGTCGAACTGCCGCGCGAGTAGGTTTGGTGACGTGGCCAGGTCTCCCTGGAACGAGCGGTACCTCTTCGGACGAACGTAAGCGGTCAATGAACCCCGTCCTTGCCCCAGCTGAGCTGGCGAGGCATGCGCGGCTCAGTCTGTGATGAGGTTGATGCGCCAGGGCAGCAGCGCCGCATAGTCGTCGGCAGTTTTGGCCAGCGGCAGTGCCTTGAACAATGCGCGCAGGTAGCGGTAGCCATCGATGCCGTTGACGCTGCAAGTTTGCAGCAGCGAGTACAGGTTGGTGCTGGCGTGGGCACCGGCCACCGTGTCAGCGAACAGCCAGTTGCGCCGTCCCAGGCAGAACGGTCTGATCGCGCGTTCTTGGACGTTGTTGTCCAGGCTGTATCGCCCGTCCTCAACGTACCGCTTGAGCTTGTGCCACTGCCCAGCCGTGTAGTGCAGCGCCTGACCAAGCAGGCTCTTGGGCAACACACTGTGCAGGTTGGCCAGCAGCAGCTTTTCGATGTCCTGGAGCACCGGCACGCTGTCGCGTTGGCGCCGCCCTGTGAGCTCGGCCAAGGCCACACGATCTTGCTTGGCCTGGGCCTCTACGTGGTACAGCTTGCCGATCAGCGCGATGAACTGCGCTGCTAGCTGGTCGGGCCCGCGTTTGGTCTTGGGTAGCGCCTGCAGGGCGTCGTGGAAGTACCGCCGGCAATGTGCCCAGCAAGCCAGGTGCACGAGTTGGTGCGTCAAGGCCACCTTGTCATAGACCTCATAGCCGTCGGTCATCAGGACCGCGCCGGCGCGCACCCCTTCATACAGCGCGACGGCTGTGGCTGCTGAGCGGCTGGACGAATAGCTGAACAGCCGGATCGGTGGCCCGGCACCGTTGCGGCCCGAGCCATCGGTCATCTGCGCCCACACATAGCTTTTGGTCTGCGCCGCGCGTCCCGGCTCCTTGAGTACCTGCAACTCGGTCTCATCGCCGAACACCAGCGGTGCCTCCAGCAGTTCATCGCGCAACAGGTTCACCACCGGCTGAACGGCTTGGCCCACGCGCACCATGCTGCCGGCCACCGTGTTGCGCGAGATGTCGGTGCCGCCGAAGCGCCCCAGCAACACCGCTTGGCGGTACAAGGGCAGCCCGTCCAGGTACTTCGAGGTGGCCATCCAGGCCAGCGCACTCTCAGTGAACAGGCCCTTGGGGATCACTTGCGCCTCTCGCGCGGCCAGGCGCAATGCGCCATCGCAAAAAGGGCACGCGTACTTCACTCGCTCGTGGCGGATCACACGCACTTGCTGCGGGATGATGTCCAGTTGCTCGGTGGCTTCCACGCCGATCTCGCGCAATGGAGCACCGTCGTGCGGACACACGCGCTCGCCCTCGGGCAGTTCGTGGCGTACCACTTCGCGCGGCAGCGCGGGATCCAGGGGCTTGCGGCCGCGCTTGGCACGGCGGTGACCAGGAACGTCAATCTTGTCGTCATCGGCGCGCTCTTCGGTCGCAGGCTCGGCCTGCGCTGCCAGACTCTCGGCCTCGTTGAAGAACATGTCCTTCTGGTGCGCGCTGCTGACCTCGCTACTGGCAGCAAACAGCTGGCGCTTGAACTTGTTCAGCTGTTCCTTGAGCAAGTCCCGCTCAGTCCGCGTCACGCGCAGTTCGCCCGCCAACGATTCGCTGAGCCGGCGCGCTTGGGCCAGCGGCTGTTGCAGCGCCTGGACTTGTTCGAGCGTGGGCATGTCGGCCATCTGCCGTGCAGTGTGCCGGGCCATGCCCGAGCGCGCCATTCGGATGTGCCGCAATGGCGCGGCACCACCACCTTGATCTCAGCCCACGCGCTCGTACACCCGCTGTGGATGCCTCTGCACCACTGCGATATCGATGCCCTCAAGCAACCAGTGCAACTGCTCGACCGTCAGCGTGGGCACGTCCTTCTCGCTCGGCCAGATGAAGCGGTCCTGTTCCAGCCGCTTGAGCAGCAGCCAGAAGCCGTTGCGGTCCCAGCCCAGTACCTTGACCCGGTCGCGTCGGCGGTTGCTGAACACGTACACGCAGGCAGCAAACGGGTTCAGCCCCAAGGCCTCTTGCACCAACGCCGCCAGGCCGTTGATGTTGAGCCGGAAGTCCACCGGCGCGCGGTGCAGGTAGACCGTCAGCCTTTGGTCGAGACGGAACACCGTAGCCTCCCGAGCGCCTCGATCAATTGACCAACATGCTCGGCGTCGACACCTTGCAAGTCAACGGACACGCCGTTGGGCAGCCGAGCCTGCAGATGCAGCATCGTGGGTGCAGCGCCAGCGCCAGACATGTCCAGCCGCGGCGCCACTGGTACCGCCACAAATGCGGTCGATGCCGGCGTGACACGGGCGATGGCCGTGTGCGTGCGGCTGCCATGGCCATGCTCACGCAACCAGCGCGTGACCTGGTTCGTGTTGATGCCGAACTCCCGGGCCAGGCGCGATACCGACGCGCCTGGTCGCAGGCACAAGGCCACCAAATCAGACTTCGCCTGTGCGTCGTACCGGCAACGCCCGTCACTTTTGTGCCCCACCACCAACCGCTGCTTGAGCTCTGCCATCTCGTCTGTCATCACGTTCCCACGTTCGTCTACATGGGAACGTAGCCTGTCAGCACACAGCTTCTGGCTCAAGGGCGGAGTTCATTGACCGCTTACGGACGAACTAGTGACTTCAGGCCAAGCACCTTCATCAATCGCTGCACCGTCTTGTGATTCACCACATGTCCTGCCTGCCGAAGTTCGGCCGTGATCCGCCGATAGCCGTAGCGGCCCTTGTGCCGCTCGTACACGGACTTGATGCCGGACTTCAGATCCTCGTACTTGTCTCCCGCCTCACGCAGTTTGACCTGGTAATAGAAGGTGCTGCGAGACAACCCTGCGGCGCGCAACAAGCGTGGCAATGGATATTGGGGCCTCAGCTCGAGAACGGCTTGCGCTCTTTCCGCGCAGCTTGCCGATTGGTTCGAACCAAGGCCTCCAATTTTTTTAGGTAGGCTACCTCCAGGCGCAAACGCTCGATTTCATCGAGCAGCGCGCGATGCGACTTGCCGCTGTCGGGGTCTGGGGTGGCCACATCTTTCTTCGCCGCCTTCATGGGGCATGCCTTCCATTTGCCTGCGGTTGCGGGGCCCACGGGGCGTTCGAGGGTGCGGCGCCACACCACAATCTGGTTCGCGTTGCGAATGTCGTAGATGGCGGCCAATTGTCGATTCGACACGTGCTCCCGGTCTTGATGCGCCAGCACCTGGAGCTTGAACTCGGCAGTGTAGGAACTTCGCTTCGGCTGCAGACCGGCGACGCCGTGTCGTTGATAGTGGCTGACCCAGGTGCGAACTTTTTCTTCGGGCACTGACCAGCGCCGAGCGAGCAACTTCGCGCCACCTTCGCCAGCCAGGAACTGCTCAACGATCTTGAGTTTGAAGTCTGTTTCGAACTTCCGCATGGAACCCCCTTGAAGGTGTCCAACTTCCGGGGGTCAGTTCAATGCCGGGGCGGTTCATTCCTTCGGCCATGGCTCGGGATCAGACGGCGGAGAAGGCGGCAGTGGAATCGGCCCTAGTGCGTCAGGGGCAATGGGCGCCGCATCGAGCAATCCCTTTGGATCCACCTTGCGAATTGGGCTGTCGACAACGTATGTGTAAGTTTTGATACCGCCGCCTATATCAAGAATGTCGTTGGGTCAACACCTTGCATGTCAGCATCAAAGATTCGTGAGATGACGAGCGATCGCCCTCGTTCCTTAGCCTCTGCGAACGCAATTTTATGTTCATCAGCTGAGTGCAAAGTGGCCTCAGTCTCCTCCGCCGGAAGATCGAGATAGTCCAAGAATTCAAGGTCCATCGATCTACACATATCCTGCGCGCAAGCGCCAGCATCAATGTCTTCCTCAGCCGTTATATAGAAGTGCGCGATACCAAGCGCCCTCTTGCGTTCAGAAGAGTCCTTCGGCAATGGCACAGCGTCAAATGACACGGTGGCGGACAGATAGAACAGCTTTGGGATCATTAAACACACCTTTCTAGAAAGGCGGAGGTGTGGCGGGATTCGGCGAGAACGGTGCCATTGGAGGCATCATTCGTCCCCATAGCCTTGCTTCAGGCGTGTCGTTGCATCTAAGTTCGTCGGCAGTGTCAATGTCCTTGTTCAGATTTACTTGCAGCTCCCTAAAGTTCTTTAGGTGGCCAATCCAAGTCCCTCCCCCTTCGGGAAGCGCTCTACCCCACGCATTGTTGAATAGATTGTTTGGGTCATAGTACAAGTAGATCCAAGCCTTTTTCAAGTTAGCCAATTTAATCTCAATACTTGATTCAACTATAGGGCATGGTTCCGGGCATTGCTTTAACTGCTGTCTACTGGGCAACCGCGGATTCGCAGGCATCAAACCAGTCGGATCCGAGAACTTCGTCGGCTGTCCCGCAACATATGTGTACGTATTGATGCCGCCCACGAGCCCGATGGGATCGGACTGCACATAACGCCCAGTGCTGGGATCATAGTCCCGGAAGAAGTTGTAGTTCAGCCCAGTTTCGGAGTCAGCGTACTGCCCCGGGAATCTCAAGTTGAATGCGAAGGCCCCCAGGCCCTGCGGGTTCGCCTCAGGCGCCGTTGTCCCAAAAGGCTCGGCCAGCCATCGCCAGCGAATGCCGTTGCTGCGGTCGAGCACCAGACGTGGCGTGTCGAGGTGATCAGCGTGTATGAAATACACCAGCGGCGCGTTGGCCACCACCACGTCAGGTGAGAACACCGCCACCAGCACGTCACCCAACCACACGTACTCGCGGATGGCCGCACCGGTCGACCCGTACTCGCCAATCAGGTGCCCAGCCAGGCCGTACGCAAAAATCACCGTCGAGGCCGTGCCCGAGGAACTGAACTTGCGCACCCGTCGCCCCATGGCGTCGTAGGTAAACGTCGTGGTGACGCCCGAACGCAGCATCGTGCTCAGCCGCCCGGCCAAGTTGTAGGTGCTGGTGTAGGCAGCGCTGTCGCTGCTGATATTGCCAGCACTGTCATAGCCCGGGCTGCGCACCGGATTGCTCTGGACAAGCCTGTTGCCTCAGCAGCATCCCCAACCCATTCTGCCAAATGGTTGCCAGCCTTCGCTCCCCCTACCTTGCCAAGCCAAGTGCAAGTAGGCAAGCATCTGTGGTGTCCGCGCGGGTCACATTCCAGTTCTTCAACTGACGAGGGCCGCGTAGCGGTGGTCTGCGTTCCCCTTTTGATGCAGCAATACTACTGCCCAATTTTACGACCCAGATACCTCAGCAATGGTGCAGCATGTATCAGCATAAGGGATACAGCTTGATTCCGGCCTTGGGACAACATGGTTTCAATAAATTCAAAATCATCTTGTAGGCTTCCCACAGAGGGAGGCTCTACATCTTTGTCAACAGCATACAGAGAATCATCTGAGATGTCCCAGTAGTAGTTTTCAGTGAGCGGACAATTTTCGATCTTCAGATCTTCTTTGATGTGATCAAAGATCATATTGAGGGCCGTCCGAAGCTCTTCAATATTTATGAATTTATCGCTTCCCATAGCGCCTCTCGCATTCTTGCAATTGCTTTCTAAAGTCTGAGACCTGTTTATCCAGATTTCTCAGTCGACCATTAATTATGTTGGTGTATCTGGTCATGTCACCAGCCTGATAGGCCGCATCCAAGAGGCCCATGTTGTCGCCGGCTGTTGAATCACGAGCAAAACTGAGCCACTGAAGGGCGTCCGTCACGTCCAATTTTGAGCCACGTTATCCACCTACCCTGCTGCTTTTTTCAGCAGTGGGGTGCAGGAGTGATCAACGTGAGCACATTGAGCAAATTGCGCCGCATGGTCCACCGTGACCACCTGAGCGTGCGCGAAGCCAGCCGCAGGCTAGGCATCTCCCGCAACACAGCCACCAAGTGGCTTGAAGTCGATGAGATGGTCGAGCCCCGCTATCCCAAGCGGGCGACCATCGCCAGCGTCCTCGATCCTTACAAGGAACAACTGGCCACCTGGCTGAAGGCCGACAGCCACCGCAACAAGCGCGAGCGCCGAGGCGTCAAGGCCATGTTCCGGGCGCTGCAGACCATGGGCTACCCCGGCAGTCGTGACCCGGTCTATGAATTTGCCAAACGCTGGCAGCAGGCGCAGTCTGATGCCCCCACACGCATGGCCTACGTGCCCATGAGCTTCGAGATGGGCGAGGCCTTCCAGTTCGACTGGAGCTGCGAGTACCTGTTTGTGGGCGGCATGCGCAAGCGCCTGGAGGCCGCGCACACCAAGCTGGCGGCCAGCCGTGCCTTCATGATGACCGCTTACTTCAGCCAGGCCCACGAGATGCTGTTTGACGCGCACGCCCGGGCCTTTGCTGCCTTTGGTGGCGTGCCGCGCCGGGGCATCTACGACAACATGAAGACCGCCGTCGACAAGGTTGGCCAGGGCAAGAGCCGCACGGTCAACGCCCGCTTCGAGGCCATTACCGGCCACTACCTGTTCGAGCCTGAGTTCTGCAACCGCGCCGCTGGCTGGGATAAGGGCATTGTCGAGAAGGGGTCGTCTCAGAAAAAGGAAAAAATCGTACGCTAAGCCTTCAGACGAGCTTTGGCGAGCAGGCGTGCAACTGTTGCGGGATGGACGTTGAATAAGCGCGCGGCGTCGGCTGCCGTCTTCTGGCCGATACCCACCAGGTGGACGATCTCTTCTTGCTGACGTGGTGTGAGCTTGGGCTTGCGCCCGCCGATGCGCCCGTCTTGGCGCGCAGCCAGCAGGCCATTGCGGGTGCGTTCGCGCAGCATGGCGCGCTCAAACTCGGCGAATGAGCCCACGATGTGCATCATCATGCGACCGGCTGGCGTGGTGGTGTCGATGGTTTCGGTCAGGCTGAGAAAGCCGGCGCCGAGCACCTGGACTTTTTCCAATAGGCCCAGCAAGTCCTTGAGGCATCGCGACAGCCGATCGAGCTTCCAGACCACCAGCACATCGCCGGATCGAAGCTGATCGAGCAGACGTAGCAGTTCGGGTCGATCCCACCGTCCAGCGGAGGCTTTCTCTTGGAAGATCCGTTCACACCCGGCGCCCCGCAGGGCTGCGATCTGAGCGGTGTTGTCCTGATCTTGGGTCGAGACCCTGGCGTAGCCGATGCGCATGTGCGTTCTCGCGGAGGTTGATGCACAAACCAATTGCCAATGACGATCATTGTGCAATAGATTTATGCAATGACCTTGCTCCCCGTGATGACGGGGGTTCGTGGGTTGGTGCGCAAACGAACGTTTGTGCATCAGTACGATTTCATGATATTTGTAGTCATACATTCAGTATTGATGTATTCTCTACAAATGAATTGGTTGACCCTCATCCTTTCGTTGCCGACTGAGAACGCCACGGCACGACAACGCATCTGGCGTGCGCTCAAGGCATCCGGTGCGGCGGTGCTGCGAGACGGGGTGTATCTGATGCCTGAACGCGATGGGTGTCCGGCGATGCTTGATGGCTTGGCAGCGGACGTGCGCGAAGGTGGTGGGACAGCGCTCGTGCTGCGTGTCGAGGAACCGAGTGATGCCAATTTCACCAGCTTGTTTGACCGCAGCGATGACTACGCCGCCTTGATGGCAGAGTGCGGCTTGGTCCGCGCAGGGCTGAGCGCTGACACCGTGCAAGACGTGCTCAAGCAAGTGCGCAAGCTGCGCAAGTCCTTTGCTGCCTTGTCGGACGTCGATTTCTTTCCAGGCGAGGCACGACGCCAGACCGACAGCGCGTTGCAGGGCCTGGAGCTGGCGTGCGCGCGGACCTTGTCGCCTGACGAGCCGCAGGCGATAGGGGGTGCCATCGCGAGCTTGCGCCTGGCCGACTACCAAGGGCGCACCTGGGCTACGCGGCACCGTCCCTGGGTTGATCGATTGGCGTGCGCGTGGCTGATCCGCCGGTTCATCGATCCCCAGGCGCGCGTGCTTTGGCTGGTCAATCCCACCGACTGCCCATCCGGCACCCTTGGGTTCGATTTTGATGGTGCGACGTTCAGCCACATTGGTAACCGCGTTACGTTCGAAGTGTTGGCCGCCAGTTTCTCGTTGGAGCGCCCCGCCCTGATTCGTTTGGGTCAGTTGGTGCATTTCCTCGATGTGGGCGGCGCGCAGCCGCCCGAAGCGGCTGGCGTAGAAAGCGTGCTCGCAGGTTTGCGCACGAGTCTGGTCGACGACGATCAACTGCTGGGCGCCGCCAGTGCCGTGTTTGATGGCCTGGTGTCCGCCTTCGAGCAAGGCACAGCCCCCGTGCGGGAGGTCGACGAATGAGCGATGTCGCACAAGAACGCTACACGCTGTGGCAGCTCATGGCGTACTTCCTGCGTTTGGGTGCACTGGGGTTTGGCGGGCCGGTGGCCCTGGTCGGCTACATGTACCGCGACCTGGTCGAGCAACGCCGCTGGATCTCGGAGGCCGACTACAAGGAAGGGATGACGCTGGCGCAGCTGATGCCCGGCCCGTTGGCCGCTCAGCTCGCGATCTATCTGGGCTACGTGCACTTCAAGCTGCGCGGCGCCACGCTGGCTGGTATCGCTTTCGTGCTGCCGTCTTTCCTGATGGTGGTGGCCATCGGCGCGGCTTATGTCGCGTTCGGCGGTATCCCGTGGATGCAGGCGGTGTTTTACGGCGTCGGCGCCTGCGTGATCGGCATCATCGCGATGAGCGCCTACAAGCTCACCAACAAGAGCATCGGCAGCGACAAGCTGTTGTGGGCCATCTATCTGGTCAGTGCCGTTCTCACGGTAGTGACGCAGTCCGAGAGCGTGTTCCTGTTTCTCGGCGCGGGCGTTCTCGTTTGGCTCGTGCGAGCTCGCCCCAAGGGCAGCTTCGGTGGCCGTCTGAATGGGTTTGCCGCTTCGGCGCCGGTGGCTGGCCTGTTCATTGCTGGCACGACCGATTGGCATCTGCTTGGACAGATCGGCGCGTTCTTTGCCTACGCCGGCAGTTTCGTGTTCGGCAGCGGCTTGGCGATCGTCCCATTTCTCTACAGTGGGGTCGTCACCGAACATCACTGGCTCAACGACCGCCAGTTCGTCGATGCCGTCGCCGTGGCCATGATCACACCGGGTCCGGTCGTCATCACCACCGGCTTCATCGGCTACCTGATCGCGGGCTTCTGGGGGGCGGTCATTGCCGCGCTGGCCACCTTCGTGCCGTGCTACGTGCTGACCGTGCTGCCTGCGCCCTGGTTCAAGAAGCACGGCAAGCATCCAGGCATTGTTGCCTTCGTCGATGGCGTGACGGCTGCGGCCGTCGGAGCCTTGGCTGGCGCGGTGATCGTGATTGCCCAGCGCTCCATCACTGACGGGGTCACTGCCGCCTTGGCCGTCATCACGGCCGCCCTGCTGTGGCGCTACAAGAAGTTGCCAGAACCGCTCATCGTGCTGGTCGCTGCTCTTGCCGGGTTGCTGCTCTGCCCGCTCGCGGCTCATACCTGATCGCGCCTGAAAGGCCGACATGCACACCGACATGCTTGACCGCCCCTTCGCCAACGGCGTCACGCCTTGGGCCCGTACTGGCCTGCTTGCCCAGTCTCGTTCTTTCGGGAGCGTCGGCGTCGGCCCGCGCTGGCAGGGCTCCGGTTGTCGCAACCCGTGTTCACCACGTCCGAACACCACCACAAGGAAAACATGATGGCCCTGCAAATCAAACCCCTGACACTGGACCTGAGTAAGCTCAATGGCCTGTCGTCACAACTCGTCGCCAGCCACCACGAGAACAACTACGCAGGTGCCGTGAAGCGGCTCGGGGCGATCCGCAAACACCTGGGCGAACTCGACTGGAGCAGCGCTCCGGTATTTGTCGTCAATGGACTCAAGCGCGAAGAACTGGTGGCGGCCAACTCGGCCTATCTGCATGAGTTGTACTTCGATGCACTTGGCGGCGATGGTGTGCTGCCGCCGAACGGGTTCTCGGTGGCGTTGACTCGTGACTTCGGGTCCGTTAATCGTTGGCGTTCCGAATTCACCGCGCTGGCCAAGGCCATGGGCGGCGGCTCGGGCTGGGCGATCCTCGCCTGGTCATCGCGCGAAGGCCGGTTGATCAATCACTGGGCAGCTGATCACACCCACTTGCTGGGGGGAGCAACGCCGCTGCTCGCGCTCGACATGTACGAACACTCGTACCACATGGACTTTGGTGCGAAAGCCGGGGCCTATGTCGATGCCTTCATGACGAACATCCACTGGGATGCCGTGTACCGCCGCTATGGCGCAGCCGTGGCAGGTGATGCAATGGCGCTAGGTGTCGGCACCGCTGCGCTCGACAGCGCTACGTCGCACGTGATCGATGTGCGACGTGCGGAAGACTTCGCAGCGGCAGGCGACATGCTCGCGGGCGCGACCTGGTGCGACCCGGCTCATGTTGATCAATGGAGCCGTGAGATCGACGCGACCCAACCTGTGGTCGTGTACTGCCTCAAAGGGCTCGACATTGGCCGTTCAACGGCGTTGTCGCTGCGTGCTCGCGGAATCGACGTGCGCTATCTCACCGGTGGTATTGAAGCGTGGAAGGCTGCAGGCAAGCCCTTGCAAAACAAAGGAGCGGCATCATGAAATGGGTCACCCGAGAACGCCCGAAGATCGACCGCATCGCCTGTCCGTGGCTGATTGCGCGCTTCATCGACAAGACGCCCGAGTTCCTCTACGTGCCGGCTAACCAGGTGCTGAAGGTCGCCCATGACACCGGCGCCGTGCCCTACGACATCCCTGGCGTCGAGATGACGCACGACGGTGAGCTGTGCAGCTTTGATGCATTCATCAACAAGCATGAGCTCAAGGACCCGGCGCTGGACCAATTGGCCTTGATCGTTCGCGGTGCCGACACGTCTCGGCTCGACCTCACACCGCAATCGGCGGGACTGTTTGCGCTTTCGCTGGGGCTGTCGATGACCTTTGACAATGACCGTGAAATGCTCAAGCACGGCATGGTGATGTACGACGCGCTCTACGCCTGGTGTCGGCACTGCCAGGCGGAAACCCACCGTTGGCCGCCGGCGATGTAGCTGAATCGGTGTCGAGAAGAGGCCAACGCCTGTGCCGCGCCGCTCCATCCTCTCGGCCATGGAACGCGAAGCCCTGCTCGCGATTCCTGAGGCACCGGACGACCTGATCCGGCTCTACACCTTCACCGAGTCCGACTTGTCTTTGATCCGCCAGCGGCGCGGTGACGCCAATCGCCTGGGCTTGGCTGTGCAAATGAGCCTGCTGCGATTTCCGGGACAGGCCCTGCTACCAGATGCCAGCGCCCCGGCCCGGTTGCTGCGTTGGGTCGCCCACCAGTTGCGCATTGACCCAGTTTGTTGGCCACAGTACGCAGAGCGACAGGAAACACGGCGTGAGCATCTGCTGGAGCTTCGCGCCTACCTGGGCTGCGAGACTTTCGGGCGATCCCATTACCGGCAGGCGCTGCAAGCCCTGACCGATCTGGCCGTGCAGACTGACAAGGGCGTTGTACTGGCGGGCCATGTACTCGATGCCCTGCGGCAACAGCACGTCATGATCCCGGCACTCGATGTCATCGAGCGCATCTGCGCCGAGGCCATCACCCGCGCCAACCGGCGCATCCACGCCACGCTCACTGAGCCACTGACACCCGAGCACCGGCACCGCCTGGATGCCCTGCTCCAACGCCGCAACGGCACCAAGCTGACCTTGCTGGCCTGGCTGCGCCAGTCGCCTGTCAAACCCAATTCGCGGCACATGCTCGAACACATCGAGCGCCTCAAGGCCCTGCAGGCGCTCGACTTGCGTGTGGGCATCGAGCGCCTGGTGCATCAGAACCGGCTGCTCAAGATCGCCCGTGAGGGTGGGCAAATGACACCCGCCGACCTGGCCAAGTTCGAGCCCCAGCGCCGCTACGCCACCCTTGTGGCCCTGGCCATCGAAGGCTTGGCCACCGTCACCGACGAGGTCATCGAACTGCACGAGCGCATCATCGGGCGCCTGTTCGCCGCTGCGAAGAACAAGCACCAGCAGCAATTCCAAGCCTCGGGCAAGGCCATCAACGACAAGGTGCGGCTGTATGGTCGCATCGGCCAGGCGCTGGTCGATGCCAAGCAGTCCGGCAACGATCCTTTTGCCGCCATCGATGCCGTGATGCCTTGGACCGATTTCAGCGCAAGCGTGGCCGAGGCCCAGCGACTGGCCCAACCCGAGGACTTCGACTTCTTGCCCCGCATCGGCGAGAGCTACGCCACGCTGCGCGCTACGCGAGCGCATTCCTCGCCGTTCTCCAGCTGCGCGCGGCGCCGGCCGCGCAAGGCGTGCTCGACGCCATCGAGGTGCTGCGCCAAGTCAACATTGACAACGCCCGCAAGCTGCCGCTCGACGCGCCCACCGCCTTCGTCAAGAAACGCTGGCACAAGCTGGTGATGACCGAGGACGGAACGGATCGGCGCTACTACGAGCTGTGCGCCCTCACCGAGCTGAAGAACAGCCTGCGCTCGGGCAACATCTGGGTACAGGGCTCGCGCCAGTTCAAGGACTTCGACGAGTACCTGGTGCCGCTCGACAAGTTCGCCGCCATGAAGCTGGCCTGCCGTTTGCCGCTGGCCGTGGCCACCGATTGCGACCAGTACCTTGGCCAGCGGCTGGCGTTGCTGGAATCCCAGCTCGCCATCGTCAATCGCATGGCTGCCGCCACCGAACTTCCCGACGCCATCATCACCGCGTCAGGCTTGAAGATCACGCCGCTGGACGCAGTGGTGCCCGATGCCGCGCAGGCCCTGATCGACCAGATGGCAGCCATGCTGCCGCACGTCAAGATCACCGAACTGCTGCTGGAGGTCGACGAGTGGACGGGCTTCACCCGGCACTTCACCCACCTGAAGTCGGGCGAGCTGGCCAAGGACCGAACACTGCTCCTGGCCAGCCTCCTGGCTGATGCGATCAACCTCGGCTTGACCAAGATGGCCGAGTCCTGCCCCGGCACGACCTACGCCAAGTTGGCCTGGCTTCAAGCCTGGCACATTCGCGATGAGACCTATTCGATCGCGCTGGCCGAGTTGGTCAATGCACAGTTGCAGCAACCCTTCGCCGGGCACTGGGGCGACGGCAGCACCTCGTCGTCCGATGGCCAACGCTTTCGGGCTGGCGGGCGCGCCCAAAGCACTGGCCACGTCAATCCCAAGTACGGCACCGATCCAGGCCGTACCTTCTACACCCACGTCTCCGACCAGTACGCGCCGTTCAGCACCAAGGTGGTCAACGTCGGCGTGCGCGACTCGACCTACGTACTCGATGGCTTGCTGTATCACGAGTCAGATCTGCGCATCGAGGAGCACTACACCGACACGGCGGGATTCACCGATTACGTTTTTGGGCTGATGCATCTGCTGGGTTTTCGGTTCGCCCCGCGTATCCGCGACCTGGGAGACACCAAGCTGTTCGCGCCCAAGGGCGGGCCTGCCTACGATGCCTTGAAGCCCATGCTCAGCGCCGAGCGGTTGAACGTGAAGGCGATTCAGGCCCATTGGGACGACATCCTGCGCCTGGCCACGTCCATCCAGCAAGGCACTGTCACGGCATCGCTGATGCTGCGCAAGCTCGGGGGCTACCCCCGGCAGAACGGCTTAGCCGTGGCCCTGCGTGAGCTGGGCCGCATCGAGCGCACCCTGTTTATCCTGGACTGGCTCCAAAACGTGGAGCTGCGCCGACGTGTACACGCCGGGCTCAACAAGGGCGAGGCGCGCAACGCGCTGGCCCGGGCCGTCTTCTTCTGCCGTCTGGGTGAAATCCGCGACCGCAGTTTCGAGCAGCAACGCTACCGCGCCAGCGGCTTGAACCTCGTGACAGCGGCCATCGTCTTGTGGAACACCGTTTACCTGGAGCGAGCCGCAGCCGCGCTGCGTCGTGACGGCGCGCTGACCGATGACGCGCTTTTGCCCTTCCTGTCGCCGCTGGGCTGGGAACACATCAACCTGACCGGCGACTACCTCTGGCGCACCACCACCAAGCTCAGCGCTGGCAAGTTCCGGCCTCTGCGTCCCTCCAGCATGGCTTAGCGTACGATTTTTTCCCTTTTCTGAGGCGACCCCTACTTGCTTCGGAGCCGATGCCGAGGACGTTCCGCCAGGAGTTCCACGCGTAAGAGGGCCTAGAGGCCCACCGCCACCGTAATGCAAGGCACCATCTTTACACCACGTGTAATGAAGGACTTGTGTTGATCCTAGATTCGGCCTAGACTCGGCCGATGGAAGTTGAGTTCGACGATGACGACCTTGACCGCCTGGAGACCGATGCTCAGTACACGGCTGGGCACTCGCAGGAGGTCGTGCGTGCCTATCGAAAACGGATGCAGCAGATTCGCGCCTTCAGGGACGAGCGCGATTTTCTGTCTGTGCGGTCGCTGAACTTTGAAAAGCTCAAGGGAAACCGAGAAGGACAACATTCAATACGCCTGAATCTGCAATGGCGACTGATTCTCGAAATCAGGGGTGCCCACCCTTGCAAAGTAATCGGGATTATTGAAATTGTCGACTATCACTAGAAACTGGAGAAACCATGAACGCACGCGTGCCTGCTGAAGTATTCCCGCCTGGAGAGTTCCTGCGGGAGGAGCTGGAAGCGCGGGAGTGGAGCCAGCAGGAGCTGGCAGATATTCTTGATCGGCCGCCACGCTTGATCAGCGAGCTGATTGCTGGGAAGCGTGCCATCACCCCTGAGACCGCTAAGGGTCTGGCAGATGCATTTGGTACATCGCCCGACTACTGGATGAATTTGGAGAGCCAATATCAGCTATCCAAGGTCAAACTCCCGAACGACAACGTCGCACGCAAGGCCAGGTTGTACGAAAAGTTCCCGGTGCGCGAGATGCTGCGCCGAGGTTGGGTCCGCGCGAGCGAGAACGTCGACGTTCTGGAGCAGCGCTTCTGCGCCTTCTTCTCCATCCCGGACGTGTCGGTGGAGCCCGAGCTCTGCCACAGCGCCAAGAAGACCGACGCGCACTTGGGCGCCAATGCCCTTCAGTTGGCTTGGTTGTTCCGTGTGAAGGCCATGGCGAACCAGCAGGTCGTTCCGGACTACTCACGCGCCAAGTTGCTCGCCGCGGTAGACAAGCTCAAGTCGCTCACGCTTTCGCCGGAGGAAGTGCGCCATGTTCCTCGGATCATGGCTGAGGCTGGCGTGCGCCTCGTGTTCGTGGAGCCCATGGCCGGATCGAAGATGGACGGCGCCTGCTTCTGGATCGACGGCGACAAGCCCGTGATCGGGATGACTCTGCGTTTCGACCGAATCGACAACTTCTGGTTCGTTCTTCGGCATGAGATCGAGCACGTACTGCGCGAGGACGGGAAGGCAAACAACCAAGCCGTCATCGACACCGATGTAGGCGAAGACCGAGCGGAACTGCCGGAATGCGAGCGCGTAGCCAACGCTGCCGGCGCGGAGTTCTGTGTCTCCGCGGTGGAACTCGATGGCTTCATCGCGCGCGTGCAGCCGTACTTCTCCGAAGAGAAGGTTCTCCGCTTTGCCCAGCGGATTCGCGTCCATCCGGGCTTGGTGGTCGGACAACTCCAGCGCAAGCTGGGTCGTCACGACTTCTTGCGCAAACACCAGGTCAAGGTGCGATCGCTTGTTTTGCCATCGGCAGATGCCGACGGCTGGGGTTCGTTCTCTGAGTAGTCACGAAATTTCGTTGGGAACTGCTATGTCTGCATATGCGAATCAAGTGAAGTCCTACATCGAACGCTACCAGGCAGAGGTCGGCGGCGATGGCCTCCTCGACCCGCACGCGGTCGCAGAGTGGGCATATTGAAACGGGCTACACAAGCCCAGTGTCCGCACCGTTGTCGACGCCATCGCGGCAGACATTGCCCAGCAATTCCGGGAGGACTACCGCACTGATGCCAACGGGCAGAGGTATCGAGCGATGCATGCCGTGCGGTCCAAGAAGGGTGACAAGACGATGTCGCTGTGGGCCGACATGCACGATGTGCGGGCACCTCGAGACCACTTTGTGCGGTCCTTCGCACAGAGGCGGCAGCAGATCGTGGGCGACTGCTTCCAGCTCAAGACCGATGTCGACGTCTATAACGCGAAGGATCCTGCCCAGGAGCCTATTCAAGTGCCGCTCGACTTCACGCTCGACGTTGAGGAGTTGCAGTTGCCATTTCAGGGGAAGAAGGCGGCCTGAGCCCGTGATGCAGACTGAACTAGCCCTTCCCGAGGCGCTCTACACGTCGACACCGGTGTCTGGTGGGACGGACGAGATGACGAGGTAGAAACAAAGTGAGCATCACCTCTGCAATTCAAGGCCGCAATCTTGTGTCATTCGTGTATGACGGCTTTCGGCGGACGGTCGAGCCGCACACGTTTGGCGTTGATGGCAAGGGTCATCTGGCACTGCGGGCCTATCAGATCGCCGGCGGCAGTGAGTCGGGGGAGTACGTCGGCTGGAAGCTGTTTCACGCCAACGACATGCAGGGCGTGGCAGTGCAACCGCAGACATTTTCTGGACCTCGTCCGGGATACAAGCGGGGCGACAAGGCATTCGCCAGCATCCGGGCACAGCTCTGATTCTCACGGCCACTCGGCAGTCGGAAACTGATCAAGTGTCCATGCAACCCGGAAAGTTGAACTTGCCACTGGATTGCGCTGCGCTCGTCCCGGACGACGACTACCTCGCGCAGCTTGCGCCTGGGATATGGCTGATGGACAACCACAAGTGGGCACTCCTGGCCTGGGAGCGCGAGCGGGTCGTGGGACACCGCTATGTCCTGCTACATGCCGACTTTCACTGGGATGGAGTCGACGACTTTGCGTCCGAGGATGCCGCCAATGCTGAACTGCTCGCCGCGGATGTGGATGCACTCGCAGCCATGACTGCAGACGAGAAATACATCCGATTCGACTCCTTCATCGCACCGGCCGTCCGAAGAGGGCTGCTATGTGAGGTCCACTTCTTCTGCAAGGAGGACGACGGCAACGATGTTGGCCTCGATGCGGACCTTTGCAGAAACGCGGGCGTCCAACAGGAGTTCCATGTTGACGCAGCATCGCTCGCCGCGCTTCAGGCAAAGGGCCCTCTCATCTACGACCTGTGTCTTGACCTCTTCAATCGTGCCGATGACTTGTTTGAGGGCGACGTCTGGCCAGACACTGATGTATTGGCATTCCTGGAGGCGACCCAGGCTCAGATTGTCGGAGCAGACGTCGTGACCATCTCGCTGTCGTTTGGATACTCAGGAACGGAAGAGGACACCAGGCATCTCGCGCAACTGGTTGTGCCCCGGATCCTGGAATTGCGCGGGCATGCCGCAGCCTAGCTAGCCTGGCATGCCTTAGTGAAAATCCCGACTACTCGTTGCCAGCCCACCGAGCAGCGCCGTCAAATCCTCGACATGCCCGGCGATCAGGTTGCGCACGTCCCCATCGCGCTGCCAGGTGCCCTTCACCGCCATCAGCTTTGAACGCAGCAGCGGCCCGCGCAGCTGCGCCTTGAGCTTGGGCCACACGATCACCTGCACGCTGCCGGTCTCATCCTCCAGCGACACGAACATCACACCCTTGGCGGTCTCCGGCTGCTGGCGCACGGTCACGATGCCGCAGGCCCGCGCCAGCCGGCCGTCGGGCAAGTCGTGCAGCTCGGCCGCCGTGCACCACCCCTGCTTGGCCAGCACCGGTCGCAGGATGGCGAGCGGATGCCGGCGAAGCGTGAGGCCTGTGGCCGCGTAGTCCCAGACGACCTCCTCACCTTCAGGCGCGGCCGGCAGCTCGAGCTGTTCCTCGTCCACCGGCGCGTGCCTGAGCAACTGCGGCGCCGAGCGCTGCCCCGCTGCCTCCCACACCTGTTGCCGGCGATGGCCGGCCAGGCTCATCAGCGCATCGGCCGCGGCCAGCAGCGTCATCTCATGCTGTTCGATGTCGGCCCGCTTGGCCAGGTCTTCGGCACCGTCGAAGGGCCGCTCACTGCGGGCCCTCAGGAGGCGCATCACCGATTCAGCCTTCAGACCCGCCACCAGGCGCAGTCCGAGGCGCACCGCCGGCGGGTGTGGCAGGCCTTCCAGCGTGCAGTCCCACTCGCTGCTCATCACGTCCACGCGCCGCACCTCGACGCCATGGCGCTTGGCGTCCTGCACAAGCTGGCTGGCGGAGTAGAAGCCCAGGGGCTGGCTGTTGAGCATCGCCGCCAGGAACTCGGCGGGGTGGTGGCACTTGATCCAGCAGCTCGCGTAGACCAGCAGCGCGAAGCTGGCCGCGTGGCTTTCGGGGAAGCCGTACTCCGAGAACCCCTTGATCTGCTCGAAGATTGCTTCGGCGAACTCGCGCTGGTAGCCGCGGGAGGTCATGCCGTTGACGATCTTGTCGTAGTACTGCGCGAGGCCGCCTTTGCGCTTCCACGCGGCCATCGCGCGACGCAGCTGATCCGCCTCGCCGGGCGTGAAGCCCGCGGCGAGCATCGAGATCTGCATCACCTGTTCCTGGAACACCGGCACGCCCAGCGTGCGGCCGAGAGCCTCCTCCAGCGCCTTGCTCGGGAAAGTCACCGGCTCCTTGCCCTGCCGGCGGTTCAGGTAGGGATGCACCATGCCGCCCTGGATCGGCCCAGGCCGCACGATCGCGACCTCGATCACCAGGTCATAGAAGCAGCGCGGCCGCAGCCGCGGCAGCATGCTCATCTGGGCTCGGCTCTCGATCTGGAACACGCCCACCGTGTCGGCCTGGCAGATCATGTCGTAGGTGGTCTGGTCTTCGGCCGGGATGTCCTGCATCGCGAAGGCGTAGCCCTTGCGCATGCCGATGAAGGCCAGGCTCTTGCGGATCGCCGTGAGCATTCCCAGGGCCAGCACGTCCACCTTGAGCAGGCCCAGCGCGTCGATGTCGTCCTTGTCCCACTGGATCACGGTGCGGTCGGGCATCGACGCGTTCTCGATCGGCACCAGGCGCGACAACGGCCCCTTGGTCAGCACGAAGCCGCCCGGGTGCTGCGACAGGTGCCGCGGCAGGCCCATGATCTGGCCGGTCAGGTCGACGAGCTGCCGGATGGCCAGGTCGTTGAGGGACAAGCCGAGCTCCTCGATCCGCTCGGTCTTGACGCCCAGGCCATCCCACCAGGTGTGGTTCTTGGCCAGCGCCTCGATGGTCTCCTCGGGCAGGCCCAGGGCCTTGCCCACGTCGCGGATCGCCGATTTCGGCCGGTAGGTGATGGCGACGGCGGTGAGCGCGGCCCGGGCGCGGCCGTACTTGCCGTAGAGGTACTGGATGACCTCCTCGCGCCGTTCGTGCTCGAAGTCGACGTCGATGTCCGGCAGCTCGTTGCGCTCCTTGGAGATGAAGCGCTCGAAGAGCACCGACATGCGCGCCGGATCCACCTCGGTGACACCCAGGCAGTAGCAGACGACCGAGTTGGCCGCCGAGCCGCGCCCCTGGCAGAGTATCTGCCGCGAGCGCGCAAAGGCGACGATGTCGTAGACGGTGAGGAAGTAGTGCTCGTAGCGCAGGTCGCCGATCAGCTGCAGTTCGTGCTCGATCTGCGCCTCGACCTTGGCCGGCACGCCTTCGGGCCAGCGCCGCCCTGCCCCTTCGTAGGTGATGCGGCGCAGGTAGGTCGACGGTGTCTCGCCGGCCGGGACGACTTCATCGGGGTACTGGTACTTCAGCTCGTCGAGCGAGAAGCTGCAGCGCTCGGCCACCTGAATCGTCTCGGCCAGCAGGTCGGCGGGGAAGGTCTGTGCCAAGCGCAGTCGGGTGCGCAGGTGCCGCTCTGCGTTGACCTGCAGCTCGCGGCCGCACTCGGTCAGCGGCCTGCCGGTGCGGATCGCGGTCATCACGTCGTGCAGCGCCTTGCGCGATCGCACGTGCATGTAGACGTCGCCGACGGCCACCAGCGGGATCGCCGACAGGTCACTCGCCACACGCAGCTTATGCAGCCACATCTCGTCGTCGAGCTGCCGCAACAGTTCCACGCCCAGCCAGCAGCGGCCGGTGAAGTGCGTGAGCAGCCAGCGGGCGAGGCCCACCAGCTGCGCGTCGGTCGATCCGCGCACCGGCGAGGCCACGACGACGCAATCGGCCAGTTCGTCCGAGGCGATATCGCCAAGATACAGGTGGTATGTGCCCTTCTCCGAGGCGCGTCGGAGCTTGGTGATGAACTCGCAGAGGTTGCCGTAGCCGTTCAGGGTGCAGGCCAGGACCCCCAGGCTGAAAGGCCCCGGCGCGCCATCGCCAGCCGGCTCTGGCACGGCCACGCTGAACTGGCTGCCAACGAGCAGCTTGAGGCCGATCTTCTTGGCCGCTACGTGGGCGCGGACCGCGGCGGCGACCGAACACTCGTCGGTGAGCGCGAGCGCGCGATAGCCCTGCTTGTGCGCACGCTCGACGAGTTCCTCGGGCTGGCTCGCCCCCACCAGGAAGCTGAAGGTGCTGACGCAGCGCAGTTCGGCGTAGTCGGGCAGCCCGGCGGCCGGCACCGAGGAAGCGGACCTGGGCAGGGGCGTGCCCGCGCCCTGCCCCTGGCGCCCATCGCTGGCCGTCATGCGAACACCCCGTGCAGGTACCAGGCGGTCTCTTCGCTGGCCAGCCGCTCCTGGTAGATCCACAGCACGCCGGCGTGTTCGCTCAGCGCCACCCAGTAGTCGCGCTGGACATGACCGGTGGTCGCGTCGCAGCCCTCCCCCAGCCGGTGCCACCAGCCGCCCTCGACGCGGTGCGGCCCCGTCAGCAGATGCAGCACGCCCTGGTACAGCGGGCGGTGGCCGCGCGTTGCGAGCTTGAGTGGCGTGGGCAGCACCCAGGTCGGCTGGGGCATGGCTAGCGGCTCAGCGGCCTTGCGCGCGGTCTTACGTGGCAGGGGCATCGGCACCGGCTGCCACATCTGCATCCACTCGAGCCGGTGGTCCTCGGTGAGGACCGGGCGGAGCACCCGGTCAGGACCCAGCCGGGCAGCGATGCGCTCGAGCACCAACTGCAGGGACTCGCCCTGCTGCGCTTCGTCGGGCAACAACGACGCGCTCTTCTCGTCCAGCGAAACAACCTCTGTCGCGTCCAGCCAGAGCTCGCCGACTGGCGCCTTCAGCTCGGTCTTGGCCAGGTGCTCGGCGCGAAGCCGGCAGAGGTGTTCGAGGTTGCGGCTGGGCTCGGCGGTGCGGATCGTGATCTCACCCCCCTGCCCTGCCTCTTTCGAGCGCATCACATCGTGGGCCCACTTCAGGGTGAAGGCGGTGGTCCCGCTGTGGCGCGCCGCCAGCCAGCCGCACATCTGCAGCAGCAGCCGGCGGGCACCGAAGAGCAACGCCGGCGCCATCTCGACGCGTGACATGAGCTCCAGGCGCGCGTCGAAGGTCTCCGGCAATTCGACCCACACGTGGGCCTCGGGCTGCAGTCCGTAGGCGCGGTCGAGGGCACCCAGCAGCAGCTTGTCGAAGCGCCGGCTGACACCCCCGCGGGGGAGCCAGCGCACATCCCCCAAGGTGCGGCACCCCAGCCGGGAAAGAATCCCCTCATGGGGGGCCACCGCCGTGAGGACCCTCATCGGGAGGGCGTCGAGCAGTTCCTCGAGCGGGCGCTTGAAGCCGTTCTCAATGCCGGCGCGCGCCAGCAGATGGGCGGCCAGGCTGTTGGTCGCCCAGGCCAGCGCAATCACCCCTTGGTCGGCCCCCTCCTGGAGGATGCGGTCGCGCAACGCGCGCTTGCCCCCGAACAGGCGTGCACTGGCCTCCAGTTCGAGGAGGACGGCTTCTTCGGAGGTGGCAACCCGGGGTGTGAACTGCAAGGCCCACGTTGCGACTCCGCGAAGTGCCTCATCGGACGGTGGCGCGCCGTCGGGCCCGGGCGGAAGGAGTAGCGCCGCCCAGAGCATGGACTGCTGCCTCGTGAACCACAGGGCGCGCCGCACCCTCCGAAAGCGCCGGACGCGCCGGCGCGTGGTGAGTCCCGTCGCGTGGAGCGCCCTCGCGCGTCGCGATGAGTCGGCTGGGCATCTGCAGGCGCGGCGTCAACACCGATTCAAGGCCCCCGGGTACCGACCGCAACCGGACCACGCCCTCATGGGTGGGCCCACGGCGCTTGAGCACGTGGACCTGGATCTCCCAGTCCAGCGCGAAGGTGGCCATCACCCGCAGGCTCGCGGCCGAGGCTTCGTGCTGAGCCGCGGCCGGGCGGAACAGGAACACCGGACCTTCGCAGGCCTGCGCGCAGACCTGCAGGCGCCGGATCTGCTCGGGGCGCGCCTGCGGCAGCCAGGCGACGAGCGCGCCACAGGCGCCGGACTTCACCAACTGCTCGGTGCACCACAGGCGCTCGGCCGGCGTATCCGCTCGAACCCACACGAGATGCTTCTCGTCGATGCCGCTGTGCCGCAGTCCAGGCAGATGCGGGGTCTTGGGTGGCCCGACGACCACCACATTTCGCCCGGTCGCGACGATGGCGCGCAGCGCCGGACCGATCACGCGCCACTCGAGAACGGACGGCTGCGGGCTGAGCACCTCGGCGATCGACTGGCACGGCCAGCCGCCCCCGGGCAGTTCGGCGTCGAGCGCCTCGAAGCCGCTGGAGACAACCTCGCCGGCCTGCGCACCCAGGTCGCAGCCGCGCCAGATCGCCTGCTCGATCTCAGGCGGTAGTTCTCCCGGCTGGGAGCGCCGCGAACGAGATCGCGATGGATGAACAAGGGCCTGGGTCGGCAACCCATCGTCGTCGCCGGCCCATGACAGGACAGCGGACATCGGAAAGCCTCGTACTGTATGAACATCCAGTATTGCACCAGTCCGCAGAGATTGCCAAGGGCTCGTTGAATGCGCGGCCGGCCAGACCGGTCGGCACGTGAAGAAGTACCCCCTGCCGGAAGTCGGCGGGAGCGACGACTATTAGTGATAACCCTATACTGAGCCTGTGCCACCGTTGGCTCGGCTCAGGGGAATCTGCATGGAACTAGCCCAAGACGCGCGCCCGCGCAGCGGCAAGACCAATGGTGATCGGTGGCGTGCGGCGGGCGCACGTCTGTGGCGCGCCGTCGTGGCTTCTGGCATGTCGCGAGCAGCCTCGCATCTGGACCTGTTGACAGGCCACTACGCGCCGAGCCAGCCCGTGATCGCGAACGAACTGCGGGGTGCCGCGAAGTGGGCCAGGTTGTGCAATTGAAGCCTCCGACATCGGCGCACCTAGACCGCTCTTAGCGTTCGTCGGGGAACCGCGACAGGCAAGCCCGCACCCATCAATCCGACGTCCAAGTCTCGATCACCCTGCTGTCGTCTCGCAATCCGAGACCCATTTCCGCGGCTTTGCAAAAGCGTTCATGGGCCGTCGTCAGCAGGGGAAGCTCAGCTCCGCAAGAGGCGCCAGCCGCTGCGACGAGCCCGCTGTCCTTGACGAAGATGTTGATCGCGCTGGTCACCTCGACATCGGTCGCGGCGAGCATCCGGGGCCCGCGGTCCGCCAACATCCAGGATCCGGCAGCACCCTGCCGGACGAGTTCGAGCACGGCTGTCGGATCGAGACCGAGCGCGCGTGCGAGGTTCAGCGCTTCGGCGGCCGCGGCGATGTGCACAGAACACAGGTGCTGATTCACCACCTTGATGCTTTGCCCATCCCCGAGGTTCGCGCCCGTCGCATGCACGGTTCCAAGGGCCTCCAGGACGGGCATTGCGGCAGCAATGTCTTCCGGTGCGCCGGCGGCGAAAATCACCAGTGCGCCGGTCTTCGCACGGGCAACGCCGCCGGTCACCGGGGCATCCACGACCTTGGCTCCGGCGCGCCGCAAGATCTCGCCCTGCTCGCGCACGGACATCGGCCCCACCGTGGACATGATGATCCACCGCTGCCCACGCACGTGATCCTTAACCTGGTCGACGAGTGCGGCCAACTGCTCTGGCGTCGCGACCATCACGACGACCACCTCCGCAGGTGGCGCTGCGGTCAGGCTGCGGACTGTCTCGATGCCACTCGCCTTCGCGTTAGCGATCACTGGGTCCGACACATCGACGCCAGTAACCGCGTGTCCTGCACGCTGGATTTGCAGCGCCATCGGCAAGCCGATCGCGCCCACGCCGACGAACGTGACCCGGAAGCCCAAACCTGAAGTCGTCATGCCGACAATCCCTGAATTCGTGCGCCCGGCATGCCGCGCATCTTCGCGATATCCTCAATCGCGGCCTGGCCAGGTCTTTCCGACTGCCCAAGGCAATCTGAACTGTCCGCGCTGGGTCTCATTCGTCCTCCGACAATGGGGCATCTGGAGCCGGTCAGGTTCACTCTGATCGGCTGCTCAGTCGGGCTTGATCTTCGCCCGAGCCACTACGACCTTCCAACGCTGCTGCTCGACTGCGATGAACTTCGCGAACTCCACTGGCGTTCCGCCGATCCCGATCGCCGACTCGCCTGCGAACTTCTCGTTGGTCGCTGGCAGCTTGACGGCCGCGGCAGCCGCTGCGGCGAGCTTGTCCGCAGCACTCTGAGGAAGCGACGCGGGCGCAAGCAGCCCGTACCACTGCGTCATCTCGAAACCAGGGAATCCCTGCTCTGCGACCGTCGGCACATCGGGCAACTGAGGGATGCGTTGTGCCGTGCCGGTCGCGATGCAGCGCAGCTTGCCGGCCTTGATGAACTGCATCACTGCGGGCGCTCCCACCGATGCAGCGTCCAGCCGTCTTGCGAGCAGGTCGGTCAACTGCGGTCCGGTCCCGCGGTAAGGCACGTGCAGCATGAATGTCTCGGAGACCATCTTCAGGTACTCCATGGCGAGATGGCCGGCACTGCCGTTGCCAGCCGAGCCATAGTTGAGCTTGCCTGGGTTCTTCTTGGCGTAGGCGACGAACTCCTTCAGGTTGTTCGCCGGCAAGTCAGGCCGGACAAGATACAGGCTCGGCACCTTGGCCAGCAACGAGATCGGCCTGAAGTCCTTGACGGGGTCATAGGGTAGCTTGTCGAACATGTACGGGTTGACGGCCAGCGTGCCGATGTGGCCGAGGATGATGGTGTGCTGGTCATCGGCACGGGCCACCTCCTGCATGGCGACATTGCCTGCGCCACCTGGCTTGTTGTCGACGTACACGGACTGCCCGAGTGCCTTTCCGAGTTCCACCGCCGTTGTTCGAGCGACGATCTCCGAACTTCCGCCGGGAGCAAATGGAACGACAAGGCGGATCGCCTTGCTGGGCCATGCCTGCGCACGCGCCAGACCGGGGAAAGCCAGGCTCGCACCCGCAGTTGCACCGAGGGCGACGAAGTCGCGACGGGTGATCGTGGACTCCATGCGCGACCTCATCTCAGCGCCCCGCGGGCTTGGCCTGGCGGAACATCCAGTCGATGATCGACTGATCCTTGTACGAGGCCTCCCAAGAGAAGTGGCCATTGCGGGTGACCATGCCGAGGTCCCGGAAGCGGTTGCCGTTGCCGTACTGGTACTCGGTGTAGCGCAGTTCGGCGCCCTGCGCACGACTCGTGGCCTGGTAGCGGCGCACCAGGGGATCGGCGCTTGTCAGCACCCCTGGTTCAACCTGAAGTGCACCGGCCTCGTCGACCCGCCCTTTGCCACTGAGCAGCGCAAACGGAATACGTGAACCGATGCGATTGACTGCTGGGTCGGTGTCGGCATGGCCCAGCCAGAGGGGAATCGCCAACCGGCTGAGATCGGTGGCGCGAAGGACGCCGGCGATGCGTTGCTCCGTCTGGGCCGGCGTTTCGCCTGCCTTGCTTGCCAAATGGCTCGCGGCGACCGGGATGCCGTTGAACAGCGCGGCTGCAGCGAACTTGCGCGAGATCGCAGGGTCGGGGTGCGTGATGATCGCCCACGAACCCATCGAGCCCAATGACAGACCGGTCAGGTACAGGCGCCGAGTGTCGATGTCCGGATGGTCGGCCAGTACCTTGTCCACCAGACCGAGTAGCAGTTTCTGGGTGTCGGCCGCTCGCCAGCCGATCTCGCCGGCGGCATCTGCCGTGTCCCGCGCGGGGACCTGCGGCACCAGCACGTAGGTCTTTTCCGGGGCACGTTCCACCCAGGTCACGCCACCTTGATTGGCCAACAACGGGGACAACACGTCAGCCGCCACATCGCCTGCAAAGTGTGTGGTGTCGTGGCTCTGGCCGGAACCGTGCAGGAAAACCACCAAAGGCACCTTCGCGCCGGCCGACAGGCCGGGCGGTGTGTACAAGGTGTAGCCGATGGCCTTGGTCTGGCTGTTGGCCGGCTGCTCGAACACGCCGGGCTTGAATTGATCGGCAGTCGCGATGCGAGCGCCGGCCTGTTTGAAGGCGGTGCCAGCTTTCACCGTGGCCACCCTGCTGCCTGGCTGCTGCGGTGAAAGGTTGGGCACGACCGGGTTGAGGTCGTGCAGGAGTTGCACCTCGTAGACCATGTTGGCGCCGTAGGGCAGCGCCTGACGAAATCCCGGGTTGAAACCGAAGTACCAAGACGACGCGTTGAAGTCGTCAGGGTCCAACTCGATGATCACGTGCCGGCCCTGGCTGGGGCTGCCCGGCTCCGCACTGGCACTGGTGTAGGCCCGAACGATGGTGCGCGGCGCCTTTGCCGCGGCGCTGTTGGCAATCGGGTCCCCAGCGTAGGACTTGACCGGCAGCAATTCAGCCTTCACGCTGAACGCCTGCTCCAGCTTCCAGTTGAGCGGAAAGTCCTGGCCGAAGTCCAGGCTCAAGGCAACCACCCTGGGGTTGGCCTCCGCCACCCTTGAGATCACCGTGAACGGAACTGGTACCACGGGCTGCGCGCGTGCGATCCCGGTGGCAAGTACGGACAACGCGAGCAGCGCCGCTGCCATGCGAAGCAGTTTGTGGAACATGAGAATCCTAGCAGTCAGAGATGGGGTGACGGTGGCGCGAGCCTTCAGGCCAACCATCCTTTGATTCGCGCTCCCAGCGCCTCGCGGCTGATGCCGTAGCGGTCGTGCAGCGTCGGCAGTGCGCCGGCGTCGAGGAAGGCATCGGGCAGGCCGGCCAGTTGGAAGCCGGCTGGCTGTACGCGGTGGCGCAGCAAGGCACTGGCCACGGCCTCGCCCAGGCCGCCGATCACCGAATGGTTCTCGGCCACGACCACGAGCCGGTTCTTGTAGCGCACGTTCTCGACGATTGCCGTCTCGTCCAAGGGCTTGATCGTCGGGCAGTGCAACACGGCCACGCCGACGTTGTCCTTCGCAAGATCGCCTGCGGCTTCGAGCGCACGCATAGTCATCAGACCGCTGGAGATGACCAGCACATCGGCGCCGTCGCGCAGCAGCTTGGCCTTGCCCAGCTCGAACCGGTAGCCCTCGATCTCGTCCAGCACCAGCGGCACCTGGCCGCGCAGCAGGCGCATGTACACCGGGCCCTTGTGCTCGGCGATCTGCGGCACCGCCTGCTCAATGTCGAGCGCGTCGCAGGGGTCGACGATGGTCAGTCCCGGCACGCCGCGCATCATCGCGATGTCCTCGATCGCCGCATGGCTCGGGCCGTAGCCCGTGGTCAGACCCGGCAGCGCACAGCAGATCTTGACGTTGAGGTTTTCCTCGGCGATGACCTGGTGGATGAAGTCGAAGGCGCGGCGGGTGCCGAAGGCCGCATAGGTCGTCGCGAACGGGATCAGGCCTTCCTTGGCCATGCCGCCGGCGGCGCCCATCAGCAACTGCTCGGCCATGCCCATCTGGTGGAAGCGCTCGGGGTAGGCCTGCGCAAACAGATGCAGGTCGGTGTACTTGGCCAGGTCTGCCGTCAGGCCGACGACGTCCGGGCGGGTCGCCGCGTACTCGACCAGCGCCTTGCCGAACGGCGCGGCCTTGACGTTCTGGCCCTCCGACGCAATGGAAGCGATCATCGCCGAGGTGGTCAACCGCGGCTTCTTCTCCGTGGTGGTCGTGTTCATGCCGGGGCTCCTTCGGATTGCAGATAGGGTTGCGAACGGTCGAGCACGTCGAGGGCCTGTGTCCACTCAGGCGGATCGACGCGGATGAAGTGGTTCTTCTCGCGCTGTTCGAGGAAGGGCACGCCCTTGCCCATCAGGGTGTCGAACAGGATCACGCGAGGCTTGGCCTCTTTCAGCGCACGTGCCGCGTCGAAGGCCTGCAGCACGGCCGGCAGGTCGTTGCCCTTGACGCGCTGCACGTGCCAGCCGAAGGCCGCCCACTTGTCGGCCAGCGGTTCGAAGCCCAGCACCTTGCCCGAAGGGCCGTCGGCCTGCTGGTTGTTGATGTCCACCAGGCAGATCAGGTTGTCGAGCCGGTGATGCGCGGCGGACATCGCCGCTTCCCAGGTCGAGCCTTCGTCGAGTTCGCCGTCCGACATCGAGTTGTAGACGAAGGCTGGGTTCTTCTTGTGCTTCAGGCCGAGCGCCATGCCCACGCCGATGACCAGGCCCTGGCCCAGCGACCCCCCCGAGATCTCCATGCCCGGCGTGTAGGTCGCCATGCCCGACATCGGCAGGCGGCTGTCATCGCTGCCGTAGGTCTCCAATTCGCTCTCGGGAATGATGCCGGCCTCGATCAAGGCGGCGTAGTGCGCGATGGCGTAATGGCCGTGCGAGAGCAGGAAGCGGTCGCGGCCCTCCCACTCGGGTTCGGCCGGGCGAATGTTCATCGCATGGCTGTAGGCGACGGCCAGGACGTCGGCCCAGCCCAGGGCCTGGCCGATGTAGCCCTGGCCCTGCACTTCGCCCATGCGCAGCGCGTAGCGCCTGATGCGGTAGGCGCTCTGTTCGAGCTTCGACACTTGGGTCATGAGAATCTCCTTGAAAAGGGGTTGGCGAGTGACGAGGTTCAGAGGAAACCGGTCGAGATCCAGGGGATCGCTGCGACGACGACCACGCCGACGAACAGCGCGACCATGTAGCCCACGATCGGCTTCATGCCTTCGTTCGGATGGATGCGGCTGATCGCGCAGGCCGCGTAGTAGCCAACGCCGAAGGGCGGCGCGAAGAGACCGATGCCCATCGCGAGGGTGACAACCATCGCGTAGTGCACCTCGTGGATGCCGACCTGGCGGGCGATCGGGAACAGCAGCGGGCCGAGCAGCACGATGGCCGGGATGCCCTCCAGCACCGAGCCGAGGATGATGAAGGCCACGACCGACACGGCCATGAAGGTCACGGCGCCGCCGGGCAAGGCCTTCATCGCATCGGCCAGCGCGGTCGAGAAGCCGGATTGCGTGAGCGCCCAGGCCATGCCCGTGGCGGCACCGATGATGAAGAGGATCGAGCCCGACAGCGAAGCGGTGTTGACCAGCATCGGATAGACGCGCTTCCAGTCGAACTTGCGGTAGATGAGCAGTCCGGTGAGCACGGCGTAGACGATGCCGATGGTCGACACTTCGGTGGCGGTGGCCACCCCTTCGACGACGGCGGCGCGGATCACGACCGGCAGGGCCAGGGCCGGGACTGCGACCAGGAACGATTGGCCGATCTCGCGGCGGCTGGCGCGCTTCACACCTTCGAGGTTTTCACCGCGGTAGCGCCACCAGACCAGGGCCGCCAGCGTCACGCCCACCACCACACCCGGCAGCAGACCACCAGTGAACAGGGCCGCGATCGACACCCCGGTCGCGGAGCCGATCGTGATCAGAACCAGCGAGGGCGGAATGGTCTCGGTCTGCGCGCCGGTCGCCGACAGCAGGGCCACCAGGTCACCGGGCTTGGCGCCACGCTTGCGCATCTCCGGGAACAGCGCGGGTGCCACGGCCGCCATGTCGGCCGCCTTGGAGCCGGAGATGCCCGAGACCAGGTACATCGCACCGATCAATACGTACGACAGGCCGCCGCGCACGTGCCCGAGCAGGTTGGCGAGGAAGTTCACCATGGCGCGTGCGATGCCCGTCATCTCGATCAGCAGGCCGAGCAGGACGAAGAGCGGGACGGCCAGCAGGATCAGGTGGCTCATGCCCTCGTCCATCCGGCCGACCACGACGACGGTCGGCGTGCTGGTCGTCAAGGCGATGTAGCCGAGCGTCGCCAGGCCGAACGAGAACGCGATCGGCAGGCCCAGCAGCACCATGGCACCGACACCGAAGACGAAGAAGATCAGCAGGTTCCAGTTGCCGAGCGGCTTGAGCGCCGGGCCGACGAGGGACATGCCGCCGACGACGAGCCCGACCAGTCCGATGGCCACCAGCGCATCCTTCAGCCGACCGACGCGGAAAATCTGGATCAGGCCGACGAGCAGCATCAGGCCGAGGCCGATCGGCAAGGCCGCGGCGCGCCAGGAGTTCGGGATGCCCATCGCCGGGGTCGTGACGAAGGCTTCGTCCTGGGCAAACTCGTAGGCCGGATGGACGACGAAGCTCAGAAAAGCGATGGCGGCAGCGATCGCGACCAGGTCCAGCAAGGCGCGTCGGCCCGGCTCGAGCTTACCGACGACGGCCGTCATGCGCATGTGCTCGCCACGCTGGAACGCGACGATGGAGCCGAGCATGGCCAGCCAGAGGAACAGCATCGAGGCCAGCTCGTCGGACCAGACGAGCGGCTTGTGCAGCACATAGCGGCTGGTCACGCCCATCAGGAGCACGACCACCTCAGCCAGCACGAGAATCGCGGCCGGTACTTCGACCAGTGTGCACAGCGCGCGGTGAAGCTTGTCGAGCCAGCCTGCAGGCTCGCGCGCGCCCGCCGCCAGGGCGCCGTCGGCGTCCGTCGGAATGTCCATGGTGATCTTCCTCGATGGGGCGGGCCGGCGCCGTCAATGACGACGCGACCCGCCTGGTGCGACGATGGCGACGATTGCGCCGGTCAGCCGAGCTTGCCGGAGACCTTCTCGAGCAGGTCCCAGGCGGTGGGGCCGTACTTCGTCTTCCAGTCGCTGTAGAACGGCGTGGAGGCGAGCTTCCTGCGGAAGTCTTCCTGGGCCACGGTGAGGATGTTCACGCCCTTGGCCTTCAGGTCTGTGGTCAGCGTCGTGCTGAGCTTGGCGATGTCCGCGCGCTGCTCGGTGGCCGACTTGTCCAGTTCACGCTGGACGATCTGCTGCACGTCGGCGGGCAACTTCTGGAACGAGCGCTTGTTCGCCAACACCCAGTAGCCGTCCCAGACATGGCCGGTCAGGCTGCAGCTCTTCTGCACCTCGTACAGCCGCGCGGTCGAGATGATGGCCAGCGGGTTCTCCTGGCCTTCGACCACCTTGGTCTGCAGCGCCGTGTAGACCTCGTTGAAGTTGATCGGCGACGGAGACGCCTCGAGCGCCTGGAACAGCGAGGTCAGCGCGGGCGCGGCCGGCACGCGCATCTTGAAGCCCTTCAGGTCGGCAGCGGTCTTGATCTCGCGGCCCGACGAGGTGATGTGGCGGAAGCCGTTGTCCCAGATCTTCGAGACGGTCATGATCGGCGTCTTGGCGATCTCGGCGCGGATGTGGTTGCCTAGTTCGCCGTCCATCGCCTTCCAGACGTCGTCGTAGTTCTTGAACGCGAAGCCGACGCTCGTGATGCCCGACACCGGCACGAAGGTGGCCAGGATGAGCGAGGACAGGTTGAAGAAGTCCACCGAGCCGTTGCGCACCTGGGTGAGCAGGTCGGTGTCGCTGCCGAGCTGGTTGGCCGGGAAGAGCTTGATGTCGACGCGCCCCGAAGTGGCTTCGCGGATGCGGTCGTGCGCCTGCTTGGCGCGGATGTTCACAGGGTGCGTGGGGTCCTGGCCGGTGGCGTACTTGAGCTCGAACTCGGCGGCGTGCGCGCTGCGCGTGCCGATCGAGAACAGCGGCAGTGCCGAGGCGCCAGCCAGGATCTGGCGGCGGGTGAACTGGAACTTGGATGCAGTCATATTTGTCTCCTCAGGAAGGGATGGAACGGCCGATGTTTCGGCTCAGTGAATCAACATGCCGCCGTTCACGTCGAGCGTGATGCCGGTGCAATAGGCCGAGAGTTCGCTGGCCAGGAAAACGCAGGCGCCGCCGATGTCCTCGGCACGGCCCAGGCGTGCCAGCGGGATCGTCTCGGCGATCTCGGCCTTCTTCTCCTCGGTGAGCTTGCCCTTGATGATGTCGGTGCCGATCAGGCCCGGGGTGATGCAGTTGACGCGGATCCCTTGCGGCGCGAATTCGCGCGCCATCGCACGGGCCAGGCCCAGCACACCGGCCTTGGCCGCCGAGTAGTGCGGGCCGCCGAGGATGCCGCCGCCGCGCTGCGCCGAGACCGAGGAGATGCAGACGATCGATCCGCTGCCCTGCGCCTGCATCGCCGGCAGCACGGCCTGCGACATGTACAGCGTGCCGCGCAGGCTCACGTCCAGGATGCGGTCGTAGTCGGCACCGGTGATCTCGAGCGTCTTGACCGGCTGCGTGATGCCTGCGTTGTTGACCAGCACGTCGATGCGACCGAAGGCCTTCAGAACCGCCGCGGCAGCGGCATCGCATGAGGCCTTGTCGGTGACGTCGGCAACAAGGCCGAGGTGCTCCGGACCGATCTGCGCCGCGGCTGCGGCAGGGTCGGCGCGTGCGAGGTCGAGCACGACGACACGGGCGCCGTGTGAGGCCATCAGCCGTGCCGTGGCAAAGCCGAGGCCGTTGAGGCCGGCACCGCCGGTGATCAGGGCAACCTTGTCCTTGAGCAGCATGTCTTTCGTCTCCAGTGAGTTGAGGGTTTGGGCCGCCACTGGAGACAAGACCGGCGATGCCGGGCCCTGGGGTCTGCGACCCTCTTCGGGACCTTCGGCTTGGGCGCCGAGGCTTGTCTCCCGTGTTGTTGAGACGAATCTTCGGCGCCAGTCAGCATGAATGCAAACGACGAGTTTTCAACCTAAGATGAATGACTTTCACTTACGTCTAGGGTTGACCCCATGTCCTTCATTCCACCCGTCATCAGCCTGCAGTCATTCGAGGCCGTGGCACGGCGGCGTAGCTTTGCGCTGGCAGCCGCTGAGCTTCACGTCACGGCATCGGCAGTGAGCCACCAGGTCGCAAAGCTCGAGTCGCACCTCGGTGTGCGGCTCTTCGAGCGCAGTGCGCACGGGGTTCGCATCAGCGTCGCTGGGGAGAACTACCTGGCACGGGTCGGTGGTGCTCTGTCGGCGCTTGCGTCGGCGACCGAGGACTTGAGGCAGGGCGTGAGCAACAGCCTGTACGTTCACTCGGCGCCAAGCATCGCGAGCCTGTGGTTGATGTCGCGACTGCAGGGATTTGCGGAGGCCTACCCCGATATTTCGTTGAATCTGTCGGCAGCACACACGCCAAGCGACTTCGAACTTGGCCAAGCGGATATCGATATTCGCTATGGCGTACCGAACTGGCCTGACCTCGTGGTCGAGCCCCTGTTTGTCGAAAGCATTCTGCCGCTTGCCAGTCCTGCCTTCATCCAGAAGCACCGACTGAAGCGGCCCGAGCATCTCCTTGGAGTGAAGCTCATCCAAAGCAACGTGAGCGTCGTTCAGTGGACCGACTGGTTCGTGGCCTTCACTGACATCCGTGCCCCCGACCGGTTCCCGGTGAGGTTCGACAGGGCCCAGATGTCACTCGATGCGGCAACGCAAGGGCTCGGCGTTGCGCTTGAAAGCGCGACAATTGCTGGACGACACATCGCTGAACGCAAGCTTCGGCCGGTATTCGGGCTGGAAAAAGCGATCAAATTGAAGGCTCATTTCGCGGTCTACCCTGCCCGGCATGCGAAACGGCCCCCCGTGGAAGCATTCCTGGCTTGGCTGCACCGAGAAGCCGCGACCAGTTCGCCTTGATCGAGCGCGAAGAAACTTGACCTACCGCCCTGATCCTGTTGACCGCCGTCCTAGGGACGCGCTGAACAATGACCAAGTTGAGCGGCCAGCGCATGCCGGATGGCCAGCGCGCACTGCTGCGAGTGGAAACTGCGGTCAGGCAGAGGCAAATCAGGCGCTTCGGTGGCCCTTTCCTGGCCGATCCGCCTGCTCAAGACGCACCTCGGGCCTGCATGCCCATCAGTGACCGCTTGGCGATCACCAGATTGGCCAGCCCGAACAGCGCGAACAACTGCCCCTGGTTCTTGACCACCTGGAACGGGTGCTCGACCTTGGCCCGTACGCTGGCCTTCAACTGCTCGGCCTTCTCCAGCAGCCGCGCCCACTTCTTCGTCAGGTCCAGCGCCCGGCGCTTGCCCGGTTGCATGGCGATGAACCAGTTCGGCCCCTGCGCTTCAGGACGCTTGTCCGCGCCGCGGTAGCCGGCATCACCGAAGGCCGCCTCTTCCTGCCCATGCAGCAGCGCGCCGGCCTGCGTCACGTCGTTGACGTTGGCCGCCGTGCCGATGACCGTGTGCACCAGTCCGGACTCGGCGTCCACGCCGATGTGCGCCTTCATCCCGAAATGGTGAGTCGGCCGCAGGAGCTTCCCCCGCAGCCGCTCACAGAACCGTACGTGACACTCTCGCGTCATACGGCTCCCGTCATCCAACCTGGGTTGCGACCACGCGCCAGTGCGAGAACAGCAGCGGTGCGGCTGCCTGCATCTTGTCCAGCCATCCGGCGCTCGCCGCCTTACGGCGGTGAAGTGCCTTGTACTTTCGTCGGGCCCAACGTTCAAGCGCGCGATCGATGTGCTGGAAGATGCCGAGCATGGCGATCCTGTAGAACGCGCCATAGTATTGCCACCACCCCTGTATCACCGGGTTGTAGAGCCGAGCCACTTCGGCCAGCGTCACGTGGGTCTGGCGATTGAGTCGCCAGCGGCGCACCGCCTGCCGCATCCGCTGCAACGCATCATCACTGGCCGCCGGCAGGAAGCTCGTGAAGAGTTGGTCGTGTTTGCTGTGAGCCTTCCTCGGCCGGAACGTGAATCCCAGGAACGTGAAGCTCACATGCGGATGCTGCTCGTTGCGGTTGCTGTCCTTGCAGTACACAACCTTCGACTTGTCAGGGTGCATCGTCAGCCCGCAGTCCGCCAACCGTGACGCGATGGAGCGCATCACGTATTCCGCCTGCTTCTGACTGCGGCAGTGAACCACCGCGTCATCTGCGTATCTGGCGAACGGACAGTTCGGACTGGTGCGCTGCATCCAGGTGTCGAAGGCATAGTGCATGAACAGGTTCATCAGGATGGGACTGATCACTCCGCCTTGAGGAGTGCCGCGTTCGCGTGGGTCGCGTTCGCCACCCTCCCTTTCGAACGGGGCGACCAGCCACCGTTCGATATACAGAAGAATCCAGTCTTCCTTGATGTGGGTGCGCACCGCCTTCATCAGCAGCGCATGATCGATCTGATCGAAGGCTGCCTTGATATCAAACTCCACCACCCAGTCGTATCGCCAACAGCGCTCACGAGTGACCGCCACGGCTTGCTTGGCCGACCTTCCCGGCCGGTACCCGTAAGAGTCCGGATGGAAGATCGGGTCCAGCACTGGCTCGATGAGAAGCTTGACGACGGTCTGCGCAACACGGTCTGAGACCGTGGGCACGCCCAGCTTGCGCATGCCGCCCGATGCCTTGGGAATCTCCACCTGCTTGACCGGCGGCGGGAAGTACGACCCCGACGACATCCGGTTCCACAGCTTGTACAGATTCTTTGACAGTTCCCGCTCGAAGTCGGCGATGGTCTCATCGTCGACACCGGCAGTACCGCGGTTGGCCTTGACCAGCTGGTATGCCTCCCATACCGTGCGCTTCGCTATGCCGTAAGGTTTCGCCGAGTTCACGTCGCTCATCCCCGGAGGTTGGCGACCTTCGTCGGCAGGATGACGCCGCCTCTTCGCTCCGCCCCCATTACAGAGGCCTCATCGCTACTACGGGAGGCTCCGCCCCCCTTCCTCAGCATCGGTATTCTTCCTCGTGGTGTTCGCCACTTGTCATTTCCCTTGGCATCTGGAGAGAGGTTCTCACGTTCCGTACCAAAGCCTGTATTGAGATCATGCCGCCTATACACCGGCTGCCATCGGGTCCGTAGACAGGTATCGCCCCGATTCGTCCTGAAGCCAATGGTCCACCTCAGTTTTGACAGCGCTTTAGGCATAACGATGCGTCGTCGGACGGTTTGCTTTCGCTCATCTTCTCAATACGTACCTGCCACCCCTTGACCTGCTCCCCTGCAGCCGTACCACCGTGAAGTAGCAGGAGTCCGCCAACCAGGAGAATGGCGGACATGAGAAAGAGCAAGTTCAGCGAGGAACAGATCATCGGGTTCCTCAAGCAGGCCGAAGCCGGCATGGCCGTGGCCGACATTTGCCGCAAGGGCGGGTTTTCCGATGCCACGTTCTACAAGTGGCGGGCCAAGTTCGGTGGC
>Ga0228698_1000344_pt1 | contig 39303 bp, 29 predicted proteins | sample McNCre117_Aug_MG_FD_178015 | JGI IMG/M metagenome (GOLD analysis project Ga0228698, IMG submission 178015) | Freshwater microbial communities from McNutts Creek, Athens, Georgia, United States - 1-17_Aug_MG | ecosystem: Environmental > Aquatic > Freshwater > Creek | place: USA: Georgia... | reverse complement strand
AGGATGCCGTGGTCGCCCGTTGGTATCAAATTGACCAGCTTGCAATCAAACCAGGGACTGGCTGCGTCCACGGCCGCGCTGCGGCGCAGTTGCACGCCCGCAAATCGCTTAGCCATTTCGAGTTCTATGTCCTGAAGCCTGGACTCCAGGAAGTGCTCGCACCAGTGCGCTACCTGCACACGCCCGATGCAAAGCTGCCAGACGATATCCTTGTTCTGCAGACCCTTCCCGGCCAGCAACACGGGTTGCGCCCGCTGCGCCAGGCGGACATTGGTACGCCTGGAGCGAGCAAACAGGGTGAGCTCAACTTTCCGCTCATCTGCAAACTCGATCCCTGGGGTAACTCGCCATTGTTTGCTCCAGCGCAATCTGAAGTAGAGCGGTGGTAACGGGCAAATCTGTCAAGTTCAATCAAGATTCAAACACGTCAGTAGAAACATTTCTGTTCGAGAAACTGCTGTGCCGGCGGCGGGATTGGCCTGTTTGTGCGGTTGTTGCCCCTTCCCGCCGTGGACTGAAAAAAAGCCAGCTGAGCGGGGGCAAGTGCCACTACCGGTCGCGCACCGGACATCGTAATCTTGCCCGTGCCACCTCGGCGGCACGGGGTAATCGGAATAGAAATCGAGGGCGCGGGCGTCAACACTTGTGTTGGCACTTAGTTCTGAGCGGTGCCGCGCGCGTCCACAACGTGATATTCGCTTTGATGGGCATTTCGTTGTTTGAGCAGGCCGCCAAGTGGTGGTTCGGGTAAGGGTGGGGCCAAGTGAGTGATGCAGTTCGAGGCGGTGGATCTATACGGAAGATGTTCGTTGAACTTGAGGAGCCTCTCACGATGACGCAGTCGGCCGTATTTCTGACACACCCTGCCACTGTCCAGGTGCAGCTTCCGCATCCCGAGCATGAAGTTATGGACGGCGTCCTCTGGGGCGCCTTGGAAGCTTTCCCGACTCCTGCCTACTGGCATTGCCAGGTTGTCGCCCGCCGTCTGACCGGCCAACCTGCCGCTTATCGCCTGGGGCGCTCGCTCGCAGAAGAAGTCGGTGCTTGCCTGCTTGGCGGTCACGGTATTACGGCGACGGTCGGCTTAGCGGCCTACGAGCACTTGCGGGGTAAAGGTGCCTTCACTGGGTCGGTTCATTCGCAAGCACAGCTCGAGGCTTGGCTTCGTGAGCCGCTGACGGTGAATGCCCGCCAAGTGAACTACCGCTTCGCCTCCCAAAAGGCGAAGTACCTGGCGGCAGCGCTGCCTGTGTCCCATCGTGCACCAGCGTTCAAAGAAGGCAAGGCGCTCCGCGACTGGCTTCTACAGCTTGCCGGCATTGGTCCCAAGACTGCTTCTTGGATTGCTCGGAACTGGCTCGACGCGGACGACGTCGCGATCCTGGACATTCACATCATGCGGATCGGACAGGCATTGGGCTTATTCCCAAGGCACTACAGCGTAGAACGGCACTACTTTGAGCTCGAAGACCTGTTCTTGAAGTTCAGTGGTGCATTGGGAGTTCGGGCATCCGAACTCGACGCCGTGATGTGGCAGGAAATGGCCTCGTCGCCTTCTGCCGTTGCCTTCGTCATGGATCGCCTCGACAATTCAGACGACGCTGCGCCGCGGAAGCGGCGGGCCAAGCCGTTTAAGGCCCAAGCTCAGCTTTCGCTGGTCTGAATGCCCGGGCGCTTATTCGTCTGCCTTGCCGATTACGGCCAAGCCGACAGCGCGAATGGCATCAGCGTACAACAGCCCCTGGGTCAGCTCCGCGCTCCCTGTGATACCCAGGGGGCAGAACGCCAGCCCTAGCGCCTCGGCTACGACGGACATGTAGCCCAGCACAACGCCCGCATCGCGAAGGACCAGTGACTCTGGGTCTTCATACTTCGAGCCGGTTTTGCCAGGCTCCGCAATCAGAGCGAGCACCCAACCGCGACCCAGCTCGAGGGACGACCTAGCAGCAACAATTGCTTCGTGCGCGCTGCCAGCCGATCCCGGAAGCTCTACCAGCGCGTGCTGCGCCGGGTCGTACCGATGAATTGCCGCTTGGTCCAGCACGGCGAAGACGTGAATCGGATGCAGTGCACCAGCCGAAGGATGTGATCGAGACTCTTGGCTAGGGCCATAGATACTGGGTCTTGAGGTTCTGCTGCGGCAAGCCAGCCATAGGAAGCCGCCTAGGTCCTCTAGACTGAGGACCTGGTTGAAGTTGCGCCGGGTCTGGCGTTGCTCCATCAAATTGACTAGATCCACTGACAGCGGAGCTGAGCGTGGCATCAACTGAACGCGTCGGCTCTCGGGCCAACGGATGGGCTCGTACCGTTGTGGTTGCCGCCGAGGGCGCGCGTCAGGCACCACCCGAATACTCCGGTCCCAGGGCGGCATACGTTTCAAGGTACTTGTTGCATCCCCGGCAATTGCCGCAGGCGATGTTTGCCTTGTGGCAGCTGTGCGACCACGCCAGCAAGCTGGCCGGTATCCCTGAAGCCCTGATGAGCTCCACGGCAGTCAAGTCGATGGCAGGAGCGGAAATGCGGAGTCCGCCCTCCTGATACTCCATCAGTCCGTCCATTAGCGAGACGAACTGCTGCGTGCCATCCAGATGGCTTTCACCGTCGGATTTCAGTGTGCCAATGAACAGCGTCTGCACCCCGCGCGCGAGCGCGCGCATGCCCGCCAGGGTCAACAGAAGCTGGTTGCGATAGGGCCACCAATCTGACTTGGCAGCGTGCGCATCCGGTGCCGCGTGGGCCATATCACCGGAGCCAAGTGAACCGCAGTCCACGGCGATGACCTCGTGCGGAATTTCCAATGCCCGCGCCACCTGTGCGGCGGCGTGCGTTTCGGCCTCCGCAGCCTTCTGGCCGTAGTTGATAGTGATTGCGAGGTCCGGCCGCTTCATCCAGGCAATGGCGACAGAGTCCATGCCGCCAGAAAGCAACAGCGCCGTCTTCATAGCTTGGCCGCTTCCCAGAGCGCGGAGTACATCGCGGTTGTGTAGTTCGTGCAGATTACGCAATCCGACCCATGCATCATTTTTAGGTTCTCGTCGGTCTGGCGCTCGCTGTAGACCACCACGGGCTTGCCGATGGCCCGTGCGTAGCCAATCTCGTAAATCGTGCCGGCATCGAGGCCGTCAGCGATGGCGAACAGCATGTCGGAATCGCGGATGCCTTGCAGGTCCTTCTCCACGACATCGCCTGCAGGGCCCAGCCCAATGTCGTGATACGGAGAGAACACCGTAAAGCCAAGCGTCTTCAGCGTCGCCTGCGCCTGCTCAACCATCCAGACCTGGCCCAGGTCAAAAAAGGGGGCAGCCAGGTACACCTTGGGACGCTGACCCGAGGCGAAGTTCCGCGAAACCGCAATCGGTGGGAGGGTGCAGTTCGCGAGGTCATCGCGCGTCGGCAGTCGCTGATCGGCGCAATAAAAAGCCGTAGCGAGGGACGCTGCTTGAGCAGCGTCGGTTGGTGTCAACCTATCGTGCATCCAACCTAGGGCGAAGTGGGCAACAAAGCAGTCGCCAGAGCCGAGCTTCCAAACGTTGTGGGTCCGGTATGCGGGCACCTGGGACGTGCCTTGTGCTGTCCAGACGAATGCACCTTCCGGCCCCATCTTCACAATCACTACCTCGGCACCTTGCGCCTTGGCGATGACCGGTGCGGTGACGGAAGGTGGCTGGTCGGGCATGCCAGCCATCGTGGCTGCTTCCCAGCTATTGAGCACGAGCGCCAGATGCGTTGCCGTGGACCCATTCTGGCCGAACGGCTCGGCGCTGTCTTTGTTCTGCGGGTCATACACAGCCCACTCGGCATGCACAACCGCATTCCCTTCCATCATTCCAAAGCGAATGACCTGTTCTTCAGCAAGCTCGATGGCAGCATGCTGAGCTTCAGGGCAACCCGAGATTCTTGGCGTTGCCATGTCGTGCAGGTAGTCGAAGCGCACGACACCGGACACAGTCGTCGGCAGCACGCTCAGCGTGGACTGCCAGACGACTTCGCCATTGAAGATGTCGAGGATATCTGGGTCGAGGTAGGAATGGAGCTTGACTAACGAGCCCATGCGAGCAATTGCCATGGCTGCACGGCCTGCAGACCCATACACCTGGTTCCAGCGCGGGTGCACGCAATATTCGCGGTAAACACCGCCCACGACGTGGATGGTCATCCGGCTACCTCGACACGAACCCGAACCTGACCTCCCAGCACCGACAAAACAGTTGCGCGGTACGAGTACCCCTGCTCCATGCAGTTCCGAAGACGACTAGCATCCGGGCCTGCGAGACCACCAGCGACCTTGCCGTTCTTCAGCACCTGGACTACGAGCACGTTTTGCATCGTGGCGGTAACTACATCGAGCACTTCACCCACCGAAATCGTGGCCACGATAGGGGCTTGTGGGCTGGCAATTTGAGCGTCAAAACGCACTCGCCCACATGGCGCTTCGTCAGATGAGCCGCCACCACTACCGCCGCCACCACTGCTTCCAGACATTGGTTCCTCCCTGCCGTGCACGTTGCGAAATGGCACTGAAAACTCAGAGTTTGTGCAGAGCCTCGAACAAATAGTCTGCCCAAATACACAAAGTTTGTCTATTAGGAATCATCGCACTGGGAGCTGCTAGGAGTAACGCGGGTTTGGAGCGCACGCTAAGGACTACGTGGACGCAAAGGAGCGCTGGTGACGGCGGTGCCCATCGAGCCCGCCGCGTTCGCTCAGTGCTTCTCCCAGGGAGGACCCTTCCTAGCTCCTCGTCATGCCAGTTGGCCATGTGGACGCAATGTCCAATTCGCGTCTCCGCCATGCTTGGAGGGTCCGCTCCTTCGAACCCTAAGCAGGATAAGTGGCGTCCGAACCGGCGACTGACCAGGGCCACGTCTCACATGCACGGTGCGTCACATCTTGCCGTTTGCCCCCAAGTCTTCGTCCGGTGTCCTCGGGCGTGACGAACCCGATAGGTCGCTTGGGTGGATCGGGCAGCGTCATCAGTTCGCGCAACGCGTCGAAGACCTGCTTGAGCTGATGGCGGGTGTTGCGGCTGAAGGTGTCGTGGCGCATGGCCAGGGCTTCGGCTTTTTGCTCCAGCTCATCGAGTCGCTTGGCCAGGTCGCCGTGTGAGGTCGCCAACTCGCGCAGCCGCACGAAAGCGCGCACGACGAAGATCGACACCTCGACTGCGCGCGGGCTGTTGAGGATGGTGGCGGCCATCAGCGCGCCGTGTTCGGTGAAGGCATAGGGCAGGTACTTGCGGTGCCGCACGCGCCTTGGCGCGGTGTTTGAGGTCGCAAATTGCGACCTTAAAGCCGCCTACTCATCGGCAGTGAGCGGGAACATGAAGTCAGCCGGGAACCTGGCCAGGTTGCGCCAGCCTGATCAGCCCTTCAGCCCACCCTGGGTCAGGCCGCTGACCACCTTTTCCTGGAACACCGCGATCAGCAGGGCGATGGGCACGATGGCCACGACCAGGGCGGCCGAGATGATGGGCCAGGGGAAGGTGAATTCGCCCTGGTACAGCGTGATGCCCACCGGCAGGGTGCGCATGGCCACGCTGGCGTTGAGTGACAGTGCCAGCAAGAACTCATCCCAGGCGTTCACAAAGGCCAGGATGCCGGCGGTGAACACGCCCGGTGCGGCCAGGGGCACCACCACATGCCACAGCGCGCCCAGGCGGGTGCTGCCGTCGAGCATGGCGGCGTTCTCGATGTCACGCGGGATCGACTGGAAAAAGCTCACCAGCACCAGGGTGCACACCGGCAGGTTCAGCACGGTGTAGGGCAGCACCAGGGCCGCGTAGGTATTGAGCAGGCCCAGGCTGCGCATGGTTTGAAAGATGGGCACCAGCAGCGTGACCAGCGGAAACATGCTGGAGGCCACGATGGCCACCAGAATGCCCTGGCGCCAGCGCAGGTGCAGGCGGGCGATGGCATAGGCCGCGAACGACGACACCAGCAGCGAGGTGACGGTGGCCACCGAGGCCACGATCAGGCTGTTGGCCAGAAAGCTCATCAGCGGCTGCTGCGCAAAGGCCGCCTTGAAGTTGCCCCAGTACAGCTCGTTGGGCAGGTATTGCAGCGGCTTGCTCACCAGCTCGGATTCACGCTTGAGCGCAGTGAGCAGCACCCACAGCGCCGGCAAAAAGCCATTGACCACCAGGATGGCCGCAGCCAGCAGGCGCAGGCTGCGCGACGAGAAGGCCATGGGTTGTTGATCGCTCATCGTGCGGGCTGTTTCATACCGGGCCTCAGACCGGCCGGATGCGGCGCAGGTAGAACGAGGTCACCACCATCGAGATGCCGAACATCACCACCGCCATGGTCGAGCCGTAACCGATGTCCAGGTAATCGATGGTGGTGCGGTGGATCAGCATGGCCAGCGTGACCGTGGCGTCGCCCGGGCCACCCTTGGTCATGGTGTACGGGATGTCAAAGGTTTGCAGCGCGGTGATGGTGCGAAAGATCAGCGCCACCACGATCGAGGGCATCAGCATGGGCAGGGTGATGTGCCAGAACTGCGACCAGCGTGAGGCACCGTCCACCTCGGCCGCCTCGTACAGCGAGCGCGGGATCATCTGCAGCCCGGCCAGCAGGATCAGCGCCATGAACGACGAGGTCTTCCAGATCACGGTCAGGCACACGGCCACCATGGCCCAGGTGGGGTCGAGCAGCCACATGCGCGGCGCAGCCCCGGTGAGGCGTTGCAGCACATCGTTGACGAAGCCGTATTCGGTGTGGAAGAACCACGCGAAGATCAGGCCCGCGAACGAAAGCGGCAAGGCCCAGGGCAGCAGCAGCGCCAGGCGCACCGGCCAGCGCCGCTTGAAGGGCAGGTTGGCCAGCAGGGCCATGGCCAGGCCCAGCAGCAGCGCGCCGGGCACGGTCACCGCGGTGATCAGCAGGGTGTTGCGGGTGGCCTGCCAGAACTCGCGGTCACGCCACAGATCGGCGTAGTTGGTCAGCCCCTGGAACACGATGCTGCCCGGCCCGCCCGACAACTGCATGGCATAAAAGCTGTTGTAGAACAGCCGGGCGATCGGGAAGACGACGATCAGCCCCAGCAGCACAACGGCCGGTGACAGCAGGATGATGGCCAGGGTGCGATCACTGGGATCGGCCAGGCGTTGCAGGGGCGAAGCTCGGTTCACGGCGGGGCTGGGTGCGCCGGAGTTCAGCGCATCACGCGGCGCAGGCGCGATTCGATCTGCTCGACGCCTTCTTCGGGCGAGATGGTGCGGGCCAGGATGGCGCTGGTGTTGGTGCGGATCACGTCGCTGACCTGGCCATACTGCTTGGACAGCGGGCGGGCCTTGCCATTGACCACCACGGCGGCGGCATCCTTGAACCAGGGCACCACCTTGGTGACGGCCGGGTCGGTGTACACGCTTTGGTAGGTGGGCATCAGCGAGCCTTCGATCGCCAGGAACTTGCTGGCCTCGGGGGTGCTCATGAAATCCACCAGCTTGGCGGCGGCAGCCTTGTGCTTGGAAAACGCGCTGACGGCCCATTGCCAGCCACCCACGCAGGTGGCCGATTTGCCGCCGGTCATGGCCGGCAGCGGGATCACGCCCACCTTGCCCTTGACCTTGCTGTCGGGGGTGTCTTGCAGCACATCCCAGGCAAAGCCCCAGTTGATGCCAAACAGTACCTGGCCCGACTTGAATTCGTTGACGGTGTCACCGGTCTTGACCTCGGCGATGTTCTTCTTCATCACGCCCTGGTCCACCAGCGACAGCCACATCTTCATGCCCTTGACGGCGGCGGCCTTGTCCAGCGTCATCGCGCCGTTGGCGTCGTTGAACTCCTTGCCCTGGCTCCAGTAGGGCAGCAGGAAGGTGCACACCGCGCCTTCAATGGGCGCGCCCTGGATGGACAGGCCCTGCAGGTTGGGGTCTTTCTCGGCGGCCATCACCTTCTTGGCGGCCTCGGCCAGTTCGTCCCAGGTCTTGGGCGGGGTGATCTTGTGCTTGTCCAGCAGATCCTTGCGGTAGTACATGAACATGGCGTCGGCAAAGGCCGGCTTGCCCGCCACCTTGCCATCGACCACATTGGCCACCGAATAAACCGGCAGATAGGGCGACAGCACCTTGGCCGGCTCACCCAGGTAGCTGTTGAGCGGCTCGGCCCAGCCGCTGCCCGCGTACTGCTGCGGGTTGACGATGTCCATCAGAAAGATGTCGATGGCCGAATCCTTGGCGTTCAGCACCGTGGACAGGTACTGGCGCTGCAGCTCAGACGTGGCGCCACCGGTCTCCATCTCGATCTTCACGCCGGGGTTGGCGGCCTGGTACTGCGTGAACAGCTTTTGCATCAGGTCGGGGCGCTGGTTCTGGCCGCCCGAGAACACGCGCAGCGTGGTGGTTTGCGCGAAGGCCGAGGGCAGGCCCAGCGTGCAGATCAGGGTGGCGGCGGTGGCCAGGCGGGCCAGGGTTTGGCGTTTGCTCATGAGGTCTCCTCTTGATGATCGTGGAACACGGGGCAAAACAGGGCGGATCAGGGCAGGGCCAGGGCCACGCCGCTGTCGGCATCAAAACAGCGGAACTGCCGACGATCCAGGTACACGGTGCTGCGGCTGCCCACCGGCGCGTCGTAGCTTTGCGGGCATTTGGCGATCAGGCGCGCAGCACCCACTTCAAAGGTGGCCAGGGTTTCGGCACCCAGGGGTTCGAGCACCAGCAGCTCGGCCTGCACGGCCAGCCAGCTGTCGGCCTGGCCCTCACCGGCCGGGGGCTGGGTGACGATGTGCTCGGGGCGCAGGCCCAGCACCAGGCGTTGGTGGCTGCCGGCCAGGCCTGCCAGGCGCGCCTGCAGCGGTGCGTCGTCCAGCATGCTGCCATCGGGCCAGCACCAGCGCCCGCCCGATTGCTGCAAGGCCAGCGTGCACATGGGCGGCGAACCCATGAACTCGGCCACGAACAGGGCCTGTGGCTGGTTGTAAATGGTGCGTGGATCGGCGTACTGCATCAGGTGGCCCCCGCGCATCACCGCGATGCGGTCGGCCATGGTCATGGCCTCGACCTGATCGTGGGTGACATACACGATGGTGGCCCCCAGCGTGCGGTGCAGGCGCTTGATCTCGACGCGCATCTCGTTGCGCAACTGGGCGTCCAGGTTGGAGAGTGGTTCGTCAAAGAAGAACACCTGGGGCTCACGCACGATGGCCCGGCCAATGGCCACACGCTGGCGCTGGCCGCCCGACAACTGCGCGGGTGAGCGTTGCAGCATGGGGCCGATGCGCAGCAGCTCGGCCACGCGATCCACCTTGGCATGGATGGTGGCCTCGGGCACCTTGCGCATGCGCAGGCCAAAGGCCAGGTTCTCGTACACCGTCTTGTGCGGGTACAGGGCGTAATCCTGGAACACCATGGCCACATCACGCAGGCGCGGTGGCAGGTCATTGACCACCCGTTCGCCAATCAGGATCTGGCCGCTGGTGATGGATTCGAGGCCTGCGGCCATGCGCAGCAGCGTGCTCTTGCCGCAGCCCGACGGGCCCACGAACACCGCGAATTCGCCGTCGTTGACGCGCAGGTTGACCGCATCCACGGCCAGGTGGCCGGGCGAATAGGCTTTGGTGACGGCTTTGAATTCGATGGCGGCCATGGATGGGGTGTGCCCGAGGGAGAGCGGGCACTATAGCGGCGGGGCCATGACCCCGTGCGGCAGTCGCCGTTGGGTGGGTTCAGGCGGGCACGACGGCCGAGCCCGGCGGCAGAAAGCGGCTGTGCGCGAACACCAGGCCTTCGTCCTCGTTCCAGCCGAAGTCGAGCACCTCGCCCAGCAGGATGTCGTGGTCGCCGGCAGGCATCACGTTGACCAGCTTGCAATCGAACCAGGCACTGGCTGCATCCACCGCCGCGCGCCCGCTGGGGGCCCGGTGCAACGGCACGCCGGCAAAACGCTGGGCCATGTCGCCGGTGGAAAACTGCCGAGCCAGCCCGGCCTGGTGGGCCGACAACACGCTGACCGTGTAGCCCTGGCCCTGCGTGAAGGCCGCGTGGCTGGCAGCGGCCTTGCGGATGCTCCACAGCACCAGGCGGGGCTCCAGCGACACCGAGCTGAACGAGTTGCAGGTCATGCCCCAGTCGGCATCCTGGTGTCTGGCGGTGACCACGGTGACACCGGTGGCAAAGCAGGAGAGGGCCCGTCGGTAGTCCGTCGTCATGGCACCTCAGCGCCGTTGCCCAGCGAGTACAGCTCGAACCAGGTCTGGCGGTCCATCTGCACCCGCAGGGCATCGCCAAAGCGCTGGATGCGCGACAGGTCGTTCGAGCCCATCACCGGCACAAAGCCCACCGGGTGATGCAGCAGCCAGGCCACGGCCACGGCGGTTTCGTCCACGCCTTGCTCGGCGGCGATGCGTTGCAGGGCCGGGCGCACACGTTGGGCGGCCGCATCCTGCGAGAACAGCCGGCCGCCGGCCAGGGGCGACCAGGCCATGGGGGCCATGCCGTGCTGCTGGGCATGGGCCAGCTGGCCATTGGTGAAGGGCGCGGTGTACAGCACGCTGGCCTCAACCTGGTTGGTCACCAGGCGGTGGCGCATGGCCGATTGCAGCAGGTCGATGTCCCAGGGCATGAAGTTGGACACCCCGGCTGCGCGGATCTTGCCCTGGTTGATCAGGTTGTCCAGGCAGGCACCCAGGGCGCGGGCGTCCATCAGCGGGTCGGGGCGGTGGATCAGCAGCACGTCCAGGGCCTCGACGCCGATGCGCTGCAGTGAGCGCTCGACGCTGGCCACCACATGGGCCGGTGAGGTGTCGTAGTGCTTGACGCGGGTGCCGGGCCACTTGGACGACAGCAGCATGATGTCGCACTTGCTGACGATTTCGATGCCACGGGCCAGGTGCGGGTGGGCACGCAGGGCATCTCCAAACAGTTGCTCGCAGCGGTAGTCGCCGTAGATGTCGGCGTGGTCGAAGGTGGTGATGCCTTGATCCAGGCAGGCCTGGATGCGGCGGGCCACGGCATCGGGCGAGTGGTCAGCGGCCTCGGAGAGGCGCCACACGCCACAGGCGATGCGGCTGAGGCTGACAGGCGGGACGCCCAGGGGGCTGCGTGGCATGGTCATCGACGGGGTCCTTGGCCCAGGGGCGTATCGGGGGTGGTGGCGGGCACACGGCCATAAACCTGTGCCAGGTTGCAGGTCTTGAGCTGCGGCAGCACCTTGCTGCCAAAGATCTCGCATTCCTGCAGATGAGGGTAGCCCGAGAAGATGAAGGCGCGGATGCCCATCTTTTCGTAGTCGTGGATCTCGGAGAGCACCTGGTCGACGCTGCCCACCAGGGCGGCGCCACAGCCGCTGCGGGCGCGGCCCACGCCGGTCCAGAGATGTGGTTCGACATAACCTTCTTCGTCGGCCAGCTCGCGGTTCTTGGCCTGGTGGGCCACACCCAGGCTGATGGCGTCGAGCGCGCGGGCGCGGATGGCGCGGCCCTGCTCGTCGTCCAGCCTGGACACCAGTTCGCGGGCGTATTCGCGGGCCTCGGCCTCGGTGTCGCGCACGATCATGTGCACACGCAGGCCGTAATCGAGCGTGCGGCCGTACTTGACGGCACGCTCATGCACATCACGCATGCGCTGGGCCAGCACGGCCTTGGGCTCGGGCCACATCAGGTAGGTGTCGCAATGGGCACCGCACAGCTCCAGCGCGTCGGGGCTGTAGCCGCCAAAGTACAGCAGCGGGCCGCCGGTCTGGTAGGGCCGCACCGGGTCGGTTGACAGGCCCTTGAGCTGGTAGATCTGGCCCTGGTAATCGATCTGGTCTTGTGTCCAGGCCTGCTTGAGGATCTCGACCACCTCCCACGAGCGGCGATAGCGGTAGGCGCTGTCGGCGGTTTCACCGGGAAAGTCAGACGAGATCACGTTGAGCGTGAGCCGGCCCTTCATGATGTGGTCCAGGGTGGCCACGGTGCGGGCCAGCATGGCCGGGTGCAGCTCGCCGCAGCGGATGGCCGCCAGCAGGCTGATGCGCGAGGTGAGCGGGGCCATGGCCGACGCGAAGGTCAGGGTGTCTTGCCCCACCTGGTACGACGAGGGGCACAGCATGTTGCGAAAGCCCAGCTCTTCGGCCTTGAGCACGATGCGGCTGGTGTTTTCCCAGCTGCTGCGCAGTTTGCCGTCGGGCACACCCAGGTATTCAAAATCATCAGAGCACAGCGGGGCGAACCACGACACCTCGCTGGCATCCAGCCCTTCGGCTCGAATGGGTACCACGCTCATCTTGTTGCCTTCAATCAAGTACGATGTGAATGAATGCTATATGAATTGACCTGCGTCAGCAACCAAGCCGGCTGTTCACCCTCATGACTGCACCGTTGCCCGCCAAGCCCTTGCCCGTGTACATCCAGATCGCCGAGCTGCTGATGCGGCAGATCCGGGCGGGCCACTGGCAGCTGGGTGAACGCCTGCCCACCGAGGCCGAACTGGCCGCGTCGCTGCAGGTGGCCGTGGGCACGCTGCGCAAATCGCTGGCCCTGATGGCCGAGCAGGGTTACCTGGATCGGGTGCAGGGCTCGGGCACCTATGTGCGTGCGCCGCAGCCCGGCGGCAGCATCTACGAGTTTTTTCGGCTCGAGTTGCACGACGGCCCGGGCCTGCCCACCGCCCGGATCATCTCGGTGCTGAAGGTGCCGCGGCCCGATGCGGTGCCAGTGCTGGGCGAGACGGCCCATGGGCAGGTGTGGCGCGTGCGACGCCTGCGCCAGCTCAACCAGGTGCCGGTGGCGCTGGAAGAAATCTTCTTTGATGCGCGCCTGACCCCCACACTCAAGATGAGCGACCTGGGTGACGCCATGTACCGCTTCTACCAGGAGCGCTTCGGCCTGTGGATCGCCCGCGCCGAAGACCATGTGTCGGTGCGCGCTGCCCCGGCCTGGGCGCCCGAGGTCTTGGGCCTCCAGCCCGGCTGCGCAGCCGGCTACATCGAGCGCCGCTCGCGCCTGGCCAGCGGGGTGTGCGCCGAGTACTCGCACACCTGGTTTGATCCTGCGGTGTGCCGTTATGCGGTGCGCATGGGGCAGTGAATCGGATGGCTCAAGGGGTGTCGCCGCTGGCATCCCGCGCCGGCCGCGGCCGTTGGCCATAGGGGCAGTGGCCGGGCCGGGGGCCCACCTGCGGGTGCTTGCGGCAGGTTTCGGGGCGCTGGGCGTAAACCGTGCAGCGCCGGGTCTTGGCATCCAGAAAATGGCAATCACCGCTGGCGCGGCGGGCCAGCGTGAACAGCTCGTGCTTGAAGCTGAAGTGATCGATCAGGCCGGCCTTGGTCAGGCGCTTGGCGATCTGCTTGGGGGCTTCGTGCTCGGCCTCGAAGGGATCGACCACGCCCAGGCGAACCAGATCAGCCAGGCGGATCTCGACGGGCATGGTGCAGCAATTGGCCACGCAGCTGTTGCACAGGCCGGGCCGGTAGCGGCTCCAGGTCTCCAGGCGATCAACATCGACGAAGGTCGTGGCGGGTTTCATCGTGCAGCCTGCACCGGGGGGGCATCACGGTGGCCGTGATGTGGCAAGACAGGTGGAAGATGCCTGGTGCCCATGGCGGGAATCGGACCCGCGACCTCTCCCTTACCAAGGGAGTGCTCTACCACTGAGCCACATGGGCTGAATCTGGAGCGGGATAAGAGGCTCGAACTCTCGACCTATACCTTGGCAAGGTATCGCTCTACCAACTGAGCTAATCCCGCTTGGGGCCAACCGGGGAACCCGGTGACACAAGCCCGTTGTTGCCGGGTTCTGCGGCCAGGATACTGACCGTGCGTTTGCGAGTCGCGCGAACCGGTGCCTTGTCAAGCTGTCAAGGCATCAACAGACGGAAGCTAGCAGTATACATCGCTTTGGGCGGGCCGCGCCAAGCCTGCGAATCAGGGGGGTGTGCACAGGCAGTGCACCACGGCCGCGAAGGGTGCGCGCTGCGCGGTCAGGGGCTGCAGCCAGGCCAGGTCGTCCTGCCAGCCGGGCATCAGGGCCTGGGCCCAGCCCAGGGCACCGGCGCCGGCCAGCGGCATGCTGGCGTGGGCGGGGCCCAGGGCATCGGCCCATTCGGTGGCCAGGGCCTGGCCCAGCTGCGTGCCGCCCAGCATGGCCAGCAGGCGGCTCAGACGTCCGCCTGCCTTTTCAACATAACGCACCGGGTAGCCCGTGGCCAGCTTGGCGCGGGTGGCGGCGGCGTTCAGCGCATCGGCGTAATTGCCCAGGCGATCCACCAGGCCACGCTCGCGGGCCTGCTCACCCGTCCACACGCGGCCCTGCGCCACCTCGTGGATCTGCTCGGGCGTGCGCTGGCGCGCCTTGGCTGCGCGCGCCAGGAAGTCGTCATAGGTGTGGCCGATGGCCGATTGCACCAGCGCGGCAAAGCGTGGGTCCAGCGCCTTGCGCGGGTCGTAGGCATTGACCAGCCAGGTGGTGCCCGGGCCGTCCACGTGCACCGAGAACTTGTCGACCAGACCGGGTGCGGTGGGCAGCATGGCGAACACGCCGATCGAGCCGGTGATGGTGGACGCATCCGCGATGACCTCATCGGCCGAGGTGCTGATCCAGTAGCCGCCCGAGGCCGCCACATCGCCCATCGACACCACCACCGGTTTGCCGGCGGCGCGGGTGAGCTCCAGCTCGCGGCGGATCAGCTCGGAGCCAAAGGCGCTGCCGCCGGGTGAGTTGACGCGCAGCACCACGGCCTTGATGGTCTTGTCGTTGCGGGCCTGGCGGATCAGCTCGGAGGTGGACCGGCCGCCGATGGCGCCTGGGCCTTCATTGCCATCGCTGATGCCGCCTTGCGCGACGATCACGCCCACGGCGTCGCCGTCGCTGCGTGGCGCCTTCTGGCGGGCCAGGTAGGCGCCCAGGCTGATCTGGCGAAAGCTCTTGATGTCGTCGTCGGCAGCGCCGCGCTGCGTGAGCAGGGCACGCAGCTCGTCACGGGTCTTCAGGCCATCGACCAGCTTGGCTTGCACCGCCAGCGTGGCCAGGTTGCCGGCGACAGCGGGCACGCTGCGGGGCAACTCGTCGATCATGCGGGCCAGGGCGCCAGCAGGCAATTTGCGGGCTTGTTCAACGGCGCCGGTGTAGCGCGTCCACAGCGCGCCGTACAGCAGGCCGTCGGCCTCCAGGGTTTCCTTGGACGGCCCGTTGGCAAAGTAGGGCTCGCCAAAGCTCTTGTACTTGCCCACCCGGATGACGTTGGCGCTGACGCCCAGGCGATCGAAGGCGTCCTTGTAGTAGTTGCGCAGGCTGCCGTAGCCCTGGATGATGACCGAGCCCATCGGGTGCATGAACACCTCGTCGGCCGTGAGGGCGGCCAGGTAGTAGGCCCGCTGGTCATAGTGGCTGGCCCAGGCGCTCACCTTCTTGCCACTGGTCTTCCTGAAACGGTTGATGGCCGCGGCGGCCTCGTTCATCAGCGGCAGGCCGGCGCCCTGGAAATCATCGGTCAGCAGCAGGGCCCCGGTGATCTTGGGGTCGGTGGTGGCGGCGTCCAGCGCGGTGATCAGGTCACGCAGCAGCACCTGGCTGGTGTCTTCGCCCTTGACCTGCTTGAGCGCCTGGTCGCGGGCACTGCCCACGGCCTGGTCGCGCAGCGGGCCGCTCAGATCGATCACCAGGGTGGTCTTGTCGGCCAGCGCGGGCGTGCCTTGACGGGCCCACATCCAGACAGAGGCCACAGCAGCCACCAGCAACACCAGGAACAGCAGGTTGAGCACGGTGCGACGCAGGCCGTCGAGCAACCACCAGGCAGTGCCAAAAACGCCGCGACGCTTGCGCGGTTGCAGATCGACCAGGGCCATCGGTGCCTCCAGGCTACAACGTGGCCGCGATCATACGGGTCAGCGGCGCAGGCCCAGCCACACCACCGTGGCCACCACCAGGCCACTGCCCAGCAACTGGATGGGCGCCATGGCCTGGCCCAGAAACGCCCAGGCCAGCACCAGCGCGCACACCGGCTCCACATTCATGATGGCCGAGTTGCCCACCACGCCCAGCCTGGGCAGCACGGTGAACAGGATGGTGAAGGCCGTGCCGTACAGGAAGGTGAGCAGGCCCAGGCCCCACCAGCCGGCGGCGTCGTGTGGCCAGTGCGGCCCGCCCTGCGCGGCGATGGCCAGCAGCGCCAGCAGGCCCACCTGGCCCATGATGGCGGCGGTGCGCAGCCGGCCGTCCAGATCACCCGCCTCGTGCTGGGTGATGACCAGGGCCAGGCCGAACACGGCGGCGGCCGTCATCGCAAAGCCCACGCCCACGCCAATGTGGCCCCAGTGCGCCGCCGCGCCCAGGCCCGATGCCGCGCCCATCACATCCAGCGCCAGGGCCAGGCCCAGCAGCAGCACCGGCATGGCACGCAGCATGCGCGGGTCGGGCCGGTGCTGGTACAGCAGGCGGGCAAACAGGGCTGTCCACAGCGGGTAGGTGTTGAAGGCCAGCAGGGCCAGCGCCACGGGCAGGCGGGCCACCGACGAATACAGGCAGAAGCTCTGGATGGCGATGAGCCCACCCATGGCCGGCAGCGCGCGGCGGTGCCCGGCGCCCAGGCGGGTGGGCACCCCTTGCCACAGCATGATGGCCGCCACCACCAGGGCGGTGCACAGGCTGCGTGAGGCCACTGCGGTGACCACGTCGACACCATGGTTGAAGGCCAGCCGTGCGGCCACATGGTTGGCCCCCATCATCAGGGCGATCAGCAGCAAGGTGCCGAAGGCGGCGGGCGACAGGCGCGCTGAAGGGGTGGGTGACATGGCCGCATTGTCGGCCCGGGCTTTGCCGACTTTTGCACGGCCTGCCTGCGCGACAGCCTGCCAGCGCGGTGCTAAGCTGCCTTCCCCCTTGAAGAACGATGCTGGAGACAAGCATGCCTGCACTGCTGCCTGATGTGGACCCGGACGGTCTGCTGGAGTTTTCGGTGGTCTACACCGACCGCGCGCTCAACCACATGTCGCAAAAGTTTCAGGGGGTGATGCGTGACATCTCGGCCATGCTCAAAGAGGTCTACCACGCCCGCTCGGCGGTGGTGGTGCCCGGCAGCGGCACCTACGGCATGGAAGCCGTGGCCCGCCAGTTCGCCACCGGCCAGAAGGTGCTGGTGATCCGCAACGGCTGGTTCAGCTACCGTTGGACGCAGATTTTCGACATGGGCGGCATCCCCAGCCAGTCCATCGTGCTCAAGGCCCGCCGCGTGGCCGACGAGCACCAGGCCGCCTTTGTGCCCGCCCCCATCGATGAGGTGGTGGCCACCATCCGTGCAGAGCGTCCGGCCGTGGTGTTTGCGCCCCATGTTGAAACCGCTGCCGGCATGATCCTGCCCGACGACTACCTGCGCGCCGTGGCCCAGGCGGTGCACGAGGTGGGCGGCCTGTTTGTGCTCGATTGCATCGCCTCGGGCGCCATGTGGGTGAACATGGCCGATGTGGGTGTGGACGTGCTGATCAGCGCCCCGCAAAAGGGCTGGAGCGGCTCACCCTGCTGCGCGCTGGTGATGCTGAGCGAGGCGGCCCGCCAGCGCATTGATCACACCACCAGCACCAGCTTTGCCGCCGATCTGCGCAAGTGGCTGCAAATCATGGAAACCTACGAAAGTGGGGCCCATGCCTACCACACCACCCTGCCCACCGACGCCTTGACCCGCGTGCGCGACGCCATGGCCGAAACCCGCGAGCGCGGCTTTGAAAAGGCCCGCGCCCAGCAACTGGCCCTGGGTGAGGCCGTGCGTGCCCTGCTGGCGCGCAAGGGCTACAAGAGCGTGGCGGCCAATGGCTTCCAGGCGCCCGGTGTGGTGGTCAGCTACACCGACGACACCGGCCTGCACACCAGCAAGACCTTCCTGGGCCTGGGCCTGCAAACGGCCGCGGGCGTGCCGCTGCAGTGCGATGAGCCGGCCGATTTCAAGACCTTCCGCATGGGCTTGTTTGGCCTGGACAAGCTGGCCAATGTGCCGCGCACCGTGGCGCATCTGGAAGCCGCGCTCGACAAGATTGGCGCGGCCGCAGCGGCCACGCCCAAGCCCCAGCCGGCGCACGCCTGATCGTGCGCCGTCAGGCCTGCGGGTAACGCTGCGCCCACCAGCGCGCCACCTGCGCGCGCTGGGCCGGGCTGTAGTGCAGGCCCAGCTTGCTGCGGCGCCACAGCACGTCGTCGGCGCTGCGCGCCCACTCATGCTGGTGCAGGTAGTTCAGTTCGGCCTCAAACAGGCCGGGCGCCACCTCTTCGCCCAGGCCCAGCAGGCCCACCGGGCCCAGGATCAGATCGATGCGGCTGCCATAGCTGCGCACCCAGCGTGCACGCACGGCAGCCGGCAGTTGTGGGTGGCGCGCGGCCAGCACCGTGGCAAAACGCTGGATGTCCACATCAGGCCGCTGCGGCGTGCCGATCCAGGCTTGCAGATCACCGCCGGGCAGGCAGGCGTTGGCGGTCCAGGCGCGGCCTGCCACCGCCAGGCCCGGTTCGCGCTGCAGGCGGGGCACCAGGCCGTCGGCGGCGTCTTCGGCCAGCTTGCGGAACGTGGTGATCTTGCCGCCCCACACCGACAGCAGCGGCGCCTGGCCTTGGGGCTGGTCAAACTCGAGCATGTAATCGCGGGTGATGGCCTGGGCGCTGCCTGATTCGTCGTCGAGCAGGGGGCGCACACCGCTGTAGCTCCACACCACGTCGGCCGGGCTCACCGGCTTGGCCAGGTAGCGGCTGGCCTGCTCGCACAGGTAGGCCACCTCGTCGGGCTCGATCTGCGCGCCGTCGGCATCACCCGGCAGCTCGACATCGGTGGTGCCGATCAGTGTGAAATCGCGCTCGTAGGGGATGGCGAAGATGATGCGGCCATCGGGGTTTTGGAACAGGTAGGCCATGGCATGGTCAAACTGGCGCGGCACCACGATGTGGCTGCCCTTGACCAGGCGCAATGAGCGGCGCGTGGGCTGCTGCACCTGATCACGCAGAAAGGCGCCCGCCCAGGGCCCGGCGGCGTTCACCAAGGCACCGGCACGCACCGTGTGGGTTTGCCCGGCGGGCCCTTGCAGGCTGACCAGCCAGGCGGCCCCTTCGCGGCGGGCCTGCTGGCAGCGCCAGCCGGTGGCCACCTGGGCGCCGCGCGCGGCGGCATCGACCGCAGCCAGCACCACCAGGCGGGCGTCATCCACCCAGCCGTCGCTGTAGACAAAGCCCTGGGTGAAGCGCGGGTTCAGTGGCGCGCCGGCCTCATGGCGGCGCAGGGCCACCGTGGTGCTGGCCGGCAGCCATTCACGCCGGGCCAGGTGGTCATACAGGAACAGGCCCGCGCGCACCATCCACACCGGGCGCATCGAGGCATCGTGCGGCATCACAAAGCGCAGCGGCCACATGATGTGCGGGGCGCTGCGCAGCAGGCGTTCACGCTCGGCCAGCGCCTTGCGCACCAGGCCGAATTCGTAATATTCAAGGTAACGCAGGCCGCCGTGGATCAGCTTGGTGGAGGCCGACGAGGTGTGGCTGGCCAGATCATGCTGCTCGCACAGCAGCACCTGCACACCGCGCCCGGCCAGGTCACGGGCAATGCCCACGCCATTGATGCCGCCGCCCACCACCAGCACCTCGCAGTGGTCGGGCAGGGGGCGGTCGGGGGCGTGTCGGTTCATGCTGCCATTTTTCTACCTTTTTGATGCCCCTGGTCGCGTGTGTTGCAGCAAATGGCCCGCCTGTTGGCATCATCAAGGTCTTTGGCCAAGCCGGGGCGCAGACCCCGAGGCCGCACATCCGGAGACCCACCATGCCGTTCATCCTGGCCCTCGATCAAGGCACCAGCAGCTCACGCAGCATCGTGTTCGACGAAGGCGGCCACATCGTGTCGCTGGCCCAGCGCGAGTTTCGCCAGATCTACCCGCAGCCTGGCTGGGTGGAGCACGACCCCGAAGAGATCTGGCAAAGCCAGCTGGCCACGGCCCGCGAAGCGCTGGCCAAGGCTGGCCTGAAGGCCCAGGACATTGCCGCCATCGGCATCACCAACCAGCGCGAAACCACGGTGGTCTGGAACCGCCGCACCGGTGAGCCCATCCACAACGCCATCGTCTGGCAGGACCGCCGGGGTGAGCCGCTGTGTGCCCAGTTGCGCGAACAAGGCCACGCCGAGCAGATCCGCGCCAGCACCGGCCTGGTGGTGGATTCGTATTTCTCGGCCACCAAGATCCGCTGGCTGCTTGACCACGTGAACGGCGCGCACATTGCCGCCGCCCACGGTGACCTGGCCTTCGGCACCATCGACAGCTGGCTGCTCTACAAGCTGACCGGCGGGCGTGTGCATGCCACCGATGTCAGCAATGCTTCGCGCACCATGCTCTACGACATCCGGCACAACGTGTGGGACCACGAGCTGCTCAAGCTGCTGCACATCCCCGACAGCCTGCTGCCCAGCGTTCACCCCAGCAGCCATGTGTACGGCCACACCGATGCCGACTTGCTGGGGGCGTCCATCCCGGTGGCCGGCCTGGCCGGTGACCAGCAAAGCGCCCTGTTCGGCCAGGCCTGCTTCAAGGCCGGGCTGGCCAAGAACACCTATGGCACCGGCTGCTTCATGCTGATGCACACGGGGGATCACTTTCTGGCCAGCCGCAATGGCCTGCTCACCACCAGCGCGGCGCAAACCGATGCCCGGCCGGCCTTTGCGCTGGAGGGCAGCGTGTTCATTGGCGGCGCGGTGGTGCAGTGGCTGCGCGACGGCCTGAAGGCGATCTCGGCCAGCAGCGAGGTGCAGACCCTGGCCGAGAGCGTGCCCGATGCCGGTGGCGTGATGTTTGTGCCGGCCTTCACCGGCCTGGGCGCGCCGTACTGGGACGCCAACGCGCGCGGCGCCATCGTGGGCCTGACGCGCGGCAGCACCGTGGCCCACATTGCCCGTGCCGCGCTCGAAAGCATCGCCTACCAAAGCACCGCTCTGCTGCAGGCCATGGGCCGTGATGCCCAGGCGGCCGGTGCTGCGCCCATCACCGAGCTGCGGGTGGATGGCGGCGCCTGCGTCAACAACCTGCTGATGCAGTTTCAGGCCGACTTGCTGGGCATCCCCGTGGTGCGGCCCGAGGTGACCGAAACCACCGCGCTGGGCGCGGCTTACCTGGCGGGCCTGGCCACGGGTGTGTACAAGAACCTGGACGAGCTGGCGGGCCACTGGCGCGCCGAGCGCACCTTCCACCCCACGCTGGGCCGTGAGCAGGCGCAGGGCCTGATGGCCCAGTGGGACCACGCCGTGCGGCAGGCCACCGCATGAGCCGCATCGCCATCGTGGCGGCCCTGGCGCAAGAGCTGGGGCCCTTGCACCAGGCCCTGGAAGACGCCCGGGTTGAAACCCACGCCGGCCGCGAGTTCTGGCTGGGCCGGCTGGGTGGGCACGAGGTGGTGATGGTGCTGTGCCGCATCGGCAAGGTGGCCGCGGCCATCACCACGACGGTGCTGGCAGCCCATTACCAGGTGCGGGCCGTGCTGTTCACCGGCGTGGCCGGCGGCCTGGGCGAAGGCGTGCGGGTGGGTGATGTGGTGGTGGCCGATGGCCTGGTGCAACACGACATGGATGCACGGCCGCTGTTTCCGCGCTTTGAGGTGCCGCTGTATGGCCGTGACCGTTTTGAGGCCGACGAGGCCCTCAGCACGCTGCTGCTTCAGGCCGCGCGCCAGGCGCTGCCGGCGGGCACGCCGGTGCACCGGGGGCTGGTGCTCAGTGGCGACAGCTTCATCAACAGCCACGAGCAGGTGCGCAGCCTGCGCGCCTTGTTTCCGCAGGCCCTGGCCGTCGAGATGGAAGGCGCGGCGGTGGCCCAGGTGTGCCATGACTGTGCGCTGCCCTTTGCCATCGTGCGCACCATCTCTGACCGGGCCGATGACGAGGCCCATGTTGATTTTTTGCGCTTCATCGACGAGACCGCCAGCCGCTATTCGGTGGCCCTGGTGAGGGGCTTGCTGGCGCTGCTGCCGCGCAGCTGATCACACCCTGAAGTTGGCCACGGCGTGTTGCAGGGCTTCGGTCTGGTCCTTCAGGGATTCGGCCGCTGCAGCACCCTGCTCCACCAGGGCCGCGTTCTGCTGGGTCATCTGATCGAGCTGGGTAACGGCCTGGCTGACCTGTCCCACACCACCAGCCTGCTCGGCGGCGGCGGCGGTGACCTCACCGATGATGTCGGACACACGCTGCACCGAGGCCACGATCTCGCCCATGGTTTGGCCGGCATGCGACACCAGGCGCGAGCCCGATTCGACCCGCTCCACACTGCTGCCGATCAGGCTCTTGATCTCCTTGGCCGCTTCGGCCGAGCGTTGGGCCAGGTTGCGCACCTCGCTGGCCACCACGGCAAAGCCGCGGCCCTGCTCGCCGGCACGGGCGGCTTCCACCGCCGCGTTCAAGGCCAGGATGTTGGTCTGGAAGGCGATGCCATCGATCACGCCGATGATGTCGGCGATCTTCTTGCTGCTGGCATTGATCTCGTTCATGGTGGCCACCACCTGCTGCACCACCTGACCGCCGCGTTGAGCGACCTCGGCGGCTTCGCCGGCCAGGCTGCTGGCCTGGCGGGCCGAGTCGGCCGACTGGTTGATGGCGCCTGACAGCTCGGTCATCGACGACGAGGCCTGCTGCAGGTTGGAGGCGGTTTGTTCGGTGCGTGCGCTCAGGTCCTGGTTGCCATGGGCAATCTCGGCGCTGGCGGTGTGGATGCTGTCGGTGCTGGCGCGCACCTGGCCCACCATGCGCTGCAGCGAGGCCTGCATGCGCTGCAGGGCCTGCATCAGCTGGGCGGCTTCGTCCTGGCCGCGCACGGTGATGTGGCCGGTCAGGTCACCATCGGCAATCGATTCGGCCAATTGCCGGGCATGGTTGATCGGGCCCACGATGGAGCGGCTCAGGCGCCAGGCCAGCGTGATGCCCAGCACCAGCGCCAGCCCGCCACCGGTGGCCAGGGCGATGGTGCCCACCTGGCCGGCGCGCTCGGCCTGGGCCTGGGTGTCGCTCATGTTGTCGCGCTGGCGCTGCACCAGTTTCTCGACCACGGCCAGGTAGGACTGGGCGGCTGGCACCAGCTTGTCCATCAGCTCGCCGTAGACGTTTTCGCCGGCTTCCTGCCGCTTGATCAGGCCGTTGCGCAAGGCCTGGTAGGCGTCACGCTGCTGCGAGATCTCGGCCAGGATGCGCTTGTCGGCCTCGCTGTCGGCCAGCTCCTGCATGCGCTTGAGGCGGGCCGTCTGAGCCACCACCACCTCTTTCATCTCGGCCTTCATGCGTGACTTGATCTGCTCGTCGCTCGAGTAGAACAAGACCCATGAACGCGCAGCATTCGAGTCAATGGCCCGTGCCCATTTTTCGGCGTGAGACAGCTTCTCGGCGTCCACCGTGCCCAGCTGGGTGGCCAGGCGTTCCATGGTGGCGATGCGGTTGATGCCCAGGCCCACGGCCAGCCCGCACAACAGCACGATGGCTCCGAAGCCCAGGGTCAGACGCGGACCCAGACGCATGGCAGAGAAGGAAAACATGGCACTTGTCTCGTGTTGGTTCTTCTGGCCGTGCAGGACGGCGCGCGGCAGTTCGCGCGGCGGAAACCGGCAACTGGTGAAGACCTACTTCGTCCACCGGTGCAGGGCCCTGAAGTGGGGAAGTCTTGACAGGCTCAGGCCGGTGGCGCGTGGCCCGTGACGCGCGGCACATCTGGCGCGGCGCGATGCCGCCTGGGGCCGGTCAGGCCGTCGGCCAGGGACACGCGGTTGCGGCCCGCCAGCTTGGCCACGTACATGGCCGCATCGGCCTGCGACAGCAAGGCCTCCAGCATCAGCCCACTGCTGTCCGAATCGGCCACACCCAGGCTGGCGGTCAGGTGTGCCACCTGGCCATTGGGGCAGGTCACCGGTGCTTCGGCCAGGGCCTGGCGCAGGCGTTCGGCAAAGCGCAGGCCGTCGTCGCGCTGGCAGTTCACCAGCAGCAGTACAAATTCTTCGCCACCAAAGCGGGCCACCAGGTCACCGGCACGCATGTGGCGTTGCACGGTGCGCGCCACTTCCACCAGTGCGCAATCGCCTGCGGCATGGCCCAGCTGATCATTGAACTGCTTGAAGTGGTCAACGTCGAACAGGATGACGGTGAGGGGATGGCCATGCCGCATGGCCTGCGCCAGCTCGCGGCTGGCGGCATCAAAAAAGGCCCGACGGTTGGGCAGGCCGGTGAGGAAATCGGCGTGCGATTGCTGGCGCAGGCGCTCGATCAGCGCGTCGCGTTCGGTCTCCAGCACCGCGCGTTCACGGGTTTGCTCCTGCAGTGTGCGCACCGCTCCCAGCACGGCGGCCATCTCGTCCTGGACCACCGGTGCGGGCAGGGGAGGCGGCACATCCTGTCGCGCCAGGGCTTCCAGGGCCTGGGTGGCGGCCGCCAGCGGCCGCAGCACCCGCCGCTGCACCTGCACCATCGTGCCCACCAACGCTGCCAGGGTCAGGGCCGACACGGCGGCCACCAGCATCAGCAATCGGTTGGCCTGTTGCCGGCCCGCTTCAGCCTTGGCGCTGGCACTGGCCAGCAGGGCGTCGCGCAGCGTGAACATCACGTTCATCTCGGGCACATACACCGCTGCAAACGCGGCCGGATCAAGCTGGAACTGCCCAGTGCTCTCGCCTTGCTCGATCACCGACAGCAACAGACCTTCGGCGCGGTTGAAGTAGCGGGCCAGCACCTCACGCCAGGCGTCGGCCACGGCGGGGGACTGCTCGGGGCTTTGCACGCGCAGCGCCAGCAGGGTGCGCAATTCGTCCAGGCGGCCGCGGGTGCGCTCGATGGCCAGGCGCTCGGCAGGCGTGAAGGGTTTGCGCGCTGTCAGGGGCGCGGTCAAGTGTGAGCCCAGCAGGCCTGCGTACTCGCGCATCTCGGCACTCAGGCGCGCGCCTTGCACATCGTCGGCCAGGGCCGGGTAGGCCTGCTGGGCCTCATTGGCGAGCATGTCGATGGCGGGGGCCAGCAGCGGCACCAGCGCCACCATGGCCCGCACGGCGCCGCGGATGTCGTCGGCCGGGCGTTCGTCCTTGGGCAGGGCGGCCAGGCGGTCCACGCCTGCCCGGGCCTCGGCCAGCGACTCTTGGGCTGCCTGCAAGCGGGCCAGTGTTGGCTCGCGTTGGGCCGTGTCGGGCAAGGCTGGCAGGGTCTGGGCCAATTGCATCCAGGCCTGGTCGGTGCGCTCGCGGGCTTCTCGCAAGGCCTTGATGCGTTCAGGGCGAGGCGGCAGGGCTTCGCCCAGCAGGCCATTGGTGGGCCCGCGTTCGCGCGACACCATCTCGGCCGCCACCAGCGCGGTGCGCAGCTGCCGCACACGCTGTTCACTGGTCTGCGCTTGCTGCTGGCCATCCAGCGCGGCCGCGGCCAGGCGCCAGACCAGCACGGCAGCGCACAGCGCCAGCAGGGCCGCCAACAGGGGAAGCAGTCGTCGAAGGGGCATGAGTGCGGTGGATCGGGTGCGCAAGGACACAGCCAGGCTCAAGGCGGGCTGTGCGGGATCTCAGTGTTCTCGGTATCGGCAGGGCCGGCACGCACTGTAGCGAGGTGAACCCGGGCACGGCAGGCGGCCCGTGACCGTGCGGTGCACCATATCTGAGCAATGGTGCGGGCTGTCGTCCAGCTTTGACACGCAGCGCTGTCAGGATCTCCCGACAAGCTTGCGCTCACGTCGGGCCGCGGTTGGGCCGACAACCAGATCATCCCCCCCCCCCAACGGATCGACAACCATGCGCCAGAACCTGCCGGTGACCCAGCGTGACTTTGCCCTGCCCCCAGGGCAGACCCTGGTGTCCGTGACAGACCTCAAGGGCCGCATCGTGTACTGCAACGAGGCCTTTGTATCCGTCAGCGGATTTTCCCGCGACGAATTGATGGGGCAGCCGCACAACCTGGTGCGCCACCCCGACATGCCCGCGGAAGCCTTCCGCGACATGTGGACCACCATCCAGTCCGGGATGCCGTGGACCGCCCTGGTCAAGAACCGCCGCAAGAACGGTGATCACTATTGGGTGGTGGCCAACGCCACACCCATGCGCAAGGGTCACGGCATCGTGGGTTATCTGTCAGTGCGCACGGCCCCCACGGCTGCGCAGGTGCAGGCTGCCGAGGCGCTGTATGCCCGCATGCGTGCCGAGGCATCCAACCGCCGCCTGACCACGGTGCTCAGCCGTGGCCAGGTGCTGAACAACACCCTGGGCGGCCGCGCCATGCAGGCCATGGGGCGCTGCGCAGACTGGGTGGGCTGGGCAGGGGTGACCAACCTGCTGGCCATGGCCGGCGCGGGCGCGGCCTGTCTGTGGCTGCCAGCAGGCTTTGCAGCGCTGGCCGTGGCGGCGCTGTTCGGCGTGTCGCACCAGGTGACACGGGGCGCGGCGCAGGCGCAACTCAAGACCGTGGTCAACGATGCGCTGACCCTGGCTTCGGGCGACCTGACCCACGAGGTGCACCGCACACACCGGGGCCAGATCGGCGATCTGGAATTGGCGCTGGGCCAGTTGGCCGTGAACATGCGCACCGTGATCGGCGACGTGCGCGACGAGGTGGACAACGTGCGCCTGGCCGTGGCCGAGATTGCCTCGGGCAACCAGGATCTGTCGTCGCGCACCGAAGCCCAGGCCAGCAGCCTGGAGCAGACGGCCGCCTCGATGGAAGAGATCAACGGCACGGTGCGGCAAAGCGCGGCCACCGCTGCACGGGGCGCCCAGGTGGCCGGCGAAACCGCCGCCCTGGCCCAGCGCAGCCACGAAGGCGTGCTGGACGTGGTCAAGGCCATGGAGCAGATCAACGATTCGTCCAAGCGCATCCACGAGATCATCCACGTCATCGAGGGCGTGGCCTTCCAGACCAACATCCTGGCGCTCAACGCAGCGGTCGAGGCCGCGCGCGCCGGGGACGCCGGGCGCGGCTTTGCGGTGGTGGCGGCCGAGGTGCGCACCCTGGCCCAGCGCACCAGCACGGCAGCCCGCGAGATCAAGACCCTGATCGGTGAGGCCACCGAGCGTGCCGACAGTGGCCGCCGCCAGACCCATGCTGCCCGCGACCGCATGCAGGAAGCCTTGCACTCGGTGGACCAGGTGACCACCCTGCTCAGCGAGATCAGCGTGGCCTCGCAAGAGCAGCAGACCGGTGTGGCGCAGGTCAACGAGGCCGTGACCCACATGGACGGCATCACCCAGCAGAACGCGGCCATGGTGGAAGAGCTGGCCGCCTCGGCGCAATCGCTGAACGGACGCGTTCAATCGGTGACCGACAGCATGCGCCTGTTCCGGCTGCGGCCTGGTGAGTTGACGGTGGCCGAAGCCGATGCCGTGGGCCTGCGCCGCGAGGCCGCATCCCATCATTAGGCCAGGGTGAGCGGCAACACAACTTCACGGCGCCGACGCATGGCGCCACCGGCTGGCAACGGGGGATCGAGAGACTGCAAGCCTCTCATCAACCAGGAGTCAGCTCTTGAAGTCACGTCAACTCACCCGCGCCACCATGGCCACCGCCACCCTGCTGGCCGCCATGGGCGCAGCCCAGGCCCAGTTTGTCGAGGGGCCCGGCCCGCTGCCTGACACGGGCGGCAAGGATCAGGGCTTTGTCGGCCTGAACCTGGACGTGGGCGGCCGGCATGAAGGCATCCGGGTCAACGGCGACGAGCACCACTTCCGGGTCACGCCTTCTCTGGGTTATTACTCGGCCAGCGGCTGGTTCGCCAGCACGCAGCGCGGCCTGGGTTTCAATGCCAGCCGCTCACCCAATTTGCAATACGGCCCGCAGCTCACGCTGGACCGTGGCCGCGATGAACACGATGCCACCCGCCTGAACGGCATGGGTGATGTCAAGCGCAGCGTCGAGGTGGGCGGCTTCTTGAACTACTCGCCGCAAAAAGACCTGTGGCTGACCAGCTCGCTGCGCGCCGGCTCGGGCAATGACCACAACGGCGTGCGCCTGGACCTGGGCGCCACCTACGACATGGCCCTGGCCCCCGGCCTGAAGCTGCGCCTGGGTGCCGGCACCACCGTGGCCAACCAGGCTTATCGCCAGACCTATTTTGGTGTGGATGCCACGCAGGCCGCGGCCACCGGCTACGCCGTCTACAAGCCTGCCGCCGGCCTGGTGGACGTGAACGCCAGCGCCACGCTGGCCTATGCGGTGACGCCCAAAGTCACGGTGTCGGCCGGCCTGAGCACGCGCCAGTTGCTGGACGGTGCGCGCAACAGCCCGGTGGTGGATCACGCCACCGGCACCAAAGCGCAATTCAGCGTCAACTACGGCTTCTGAATGCCTGCACCCGGCCGCGGTGTACCGCGTCCACCCGCCGAGCGGGTGCTCAGCTGGCTTGGGGCGGCCCGGCGCTCAGCTGAGCCTCCCCTGTTCCCCGCTGCTTCGCTAACTCTACAAACCAGGGTACACAGTCGGCGTTGGCCATGGCGTCGCGCTTCATCACCGTGTCGGGGTGGGCGCCCATCAGCAGTTTCTTGACGGGCAGCTCCATCTTCTTGCCCGACAGGGTGCGCGGCACGGCCTGCACCTGGAACACGTCGTTGGGCACGTGCCGGGGTGACAGTGCCTGCCGCACCTCGGCCTTGATGCGGGCAGTCAGCGCGTCATCCAGTTGCAGGCCGGGGCGCAGCACCACAAACAGCGGCATCCAGCTGTCGCGGCCCAGGTATTCCAGATCCACCACCAGGCTGTCCAGCACCTCGGGCAGGGCCTCGACGGCGCGGTACAGCTCGGCCGTGCCCATGCGCACGCCATGGCGGTTGATGGTGGCATCACTGCGCCCGTAGATGATCGCGCCGGTGGCCGCGGGCGATGCATGCGGGATCAACCGAATCCAGTCACCATGCCGCCAGATGCCCGGGTACACATCAAAGTAGCTGTCGTGCAGGCGCTGGCCGGTGGCATCGCCCCACAGGTACAGCGGCATCGAGGGCATGGGCTTGGCGCACACCAGCTCACCCACCTCGTCCATCAGGGGCTGGCCGGCTTCGTTCCAGGCCTGCACATCGGCACCCAGGCAGCGGCATTGCATCTCGCCGGCCACCACCGGCATGGTGGGCAGGCCGGCAATGAAGGCACCGGCAAAGTCGGTGCCGCCACTCATGGGTGTGAGCCAGATGTCGCGGCCGTCCACCTGCGGCAGGTTTTGCCACACCCAGCGGTAGGCATCGTCGGCCAGCGGTGAGCCGGTGCTGCCAATGGCCCGCAGGCGCGACAGATCGGCCTCTTGCTGCGGCAACACGCCGGCCTTCAGGCACGAGGCATAAAACGCCGCGCCCGAGCCAAAAAACGTGGCCCCCGACAGCCCCGCAAAGCGCCACAGCGTACCCCAGTCGGCCCCCTGGCCCGGGCCCTTGGCACCCGATGGGTTGCCGTCATAGATGCACGCTGTGGTGCCGCCCAGCAGCGTGCTCACCTGGCTGTTCCACATGATCCAGCCGGTCGACGAGAACCAGTGATACCGGTCACCCGTCAACACCGATGGCCCGATGTTGTTGTGCAGGTTGCCCAGCTTGAGCAACTCGATCATCACGCCGCCATGGCCATGCACGATGGCCTTGGGCAGGCCGGTGGTGCCGCTTGAATACACCACCCACAGCGGGTGATCGACCGGCAGCCAGTCGGGCTCAAACGCGACCACATCCGGGCCGCTGCGGGCCAGCAGCGTTGGCAAATCGTGCTGCGCCATGGCCGGTGCCAGCGCGCTGCCATCGTGGCCCCCCAGCCGGTTCCACAGCACCAGGTGTTGCACGGTGGGCAACTGGCCCAGCAGCTCACGCAGCACGGGCAGCCGGTCATAGGCCACCCCACCCCAGCGGTAACCATCGGCCGCGATCAGCACCTTGGGCTCGATCTGCGCAAAGCGGTCCAAAATGGCCACCGGCCCCATGTCGGGTGAGCAGATCGACCACACCGCACCAATGGCCGCGCAGGCCAGAAACACCACGGCGGTTTCGGGCGTGTTGGCCAGCACCGCCACCACCCGGTCACCGCGCTGCACACCCATGTCGCGCAAGGCCAGGGCCATGGCCCCCACCTGCCGCACCAACTCGGGCCAGCTCAGTTCACGCACCTGGCCGGCGGCCAGCAGGGGTTCATCGGCAAACACGATGGCCGGGTGCCCGGCCGCATGGCAAGCATCGGCATGGCGCAGCGCCTGCCGGGCATAGTTCACCTGCGCTCCTTCAAACCACTTCGCCCCCGGCATGCGCGGCGCATCCAGCACCTGCTTGTAGGGTGTGGGCGACTGGATATCGTAGTAATCCCACAGCGATCCCCAAAAGCCCGACAGGTCATCCACCGACCACTGCCACAGCGCTTCGTAATCGGCAAACGCCAGCCCCCGGTTTTCCTTGAGCCAGCGTTGGTAACGGGTGATTTGAGGTTCGGGCAGGGTGGGCATGGGGCGGCGTGCGGGGTGTGTGCTTGGGCCTATGGTGCCGCAAGCGCTGGGATGGGCGCTGTCACGCAGGGGCGTGTTTTCTTGTGTCTTTGCGATGGTGTTGTTGGTGTTGTTGGCGTTGGAGCGGCGCGGTGGGGGGTGGCCGGTGGGGGCTCATACTGGGGCGGTCGGCGCATTGCGCCGACTCCCCTCCAGTGCTCGGTCCCAGGGCGCACGGCAGAACTCACTACGCTTGCTGTGCAAGCTGCGTTCGAACATCCGCCGTGAGCATGATGACGAAGCACGCTTCGCGTGCCGCCCTGGGCCCTGCGCGCTTCGGCACCCCACAAATCGCCCCCACCGGCCACCCCCCACCGCGCATCACCGCACGTTGACTTCTCGGCGTTGAACGCCATCGCGGATGCGCCGCATCGCACAAATGCATCGGTGAACTCGGAAGCTCCCGCAGCGAGCTGCAAGGGCGCAGCCGAGCCCAACGCGCAGGTGGTTCGGGGGGCGGGCGCAGGGCCCATTCCCGGTGACCTCTTGCCTCGTGGTGGCACCGCCGGTGAGGACAGTCAGGCCTCGTAGAACCAGCGGCGGTGCCCCGGGAGCGTGGTCCCGGAGAACGACCCCCGGGCCATCTGCGCACCGCACACGGCCGCCGGGCGCATCGCACACGCCAGTGGGGCGCACCGCACACGTCAATGGGACGCACCGAACACGACAGCGCGGTGCAAGAGCATAAAAAGCGCCAAGCTGCGGTACAAAGCAGACTCTTCGATCATCGGCGCCACAACATGCCTCGTCCATCCAACGCCTGCAGTCTGGCGCCTCTGCAAGCCCTGTTCGTGTTGGCGGTGGGGCTGCTGGGCGGTGTGCAAACGGCCCAGGCTGAAACCCTGCGGCTGGCCACCTGGAACCTGGGCTGGCATGTGTCGCAGGCCGAACTGCCGGCCTGGCGTGCGCAGTGTGATCGGGTGTATGCCAAGGATGCCGCCAGCGGCGTGTGGCAGCCGGTGGCCGATGGCACGCCGGGTGCAACGCGAGGCTGGGACATCACCGAAAGCCGGGCCAAGGTGCAGGGCATTGACCTGTCGGTGATGCCGCCCTGCGCGGTGTACCAGGGCCCGGGCCGGCAGGGCATCGAGGTGACGCCGGGTGCCTGGGCGCGTCGCAATGCGGCGCTGGCGCGCATGCTGGGCGAGGTGGTGCGGCCCGATGTGATCGCGTTTCAGGAGGTCTCGGGCACGCAGGCCGTGCGTGAGGCGCTGGGGCCGGTGGCCGATCAATACCAGGTGTGTTCGTTCGATGGTCGCTACAAGGTGCAGCGCCTGGCGTTTGCGTGGCTCAAGCGCTGGGGCGAGGGTGCCTGCACCGAGCTGCCCGCGCTGGCGCTGTTGCACCTGCCGCCCTCGCAGCAGGTGCGGCCCGGCCTGGCGCTGCGCCTGCTCATCAAGGGGCAAAGCGTGAACCTGCTGACGCTGCACTTGAAATCGGGGTGCGTGTCGCCGCTCGATCGTGGGCGGCTGGATGGCAACAGCGGGCCCGATGACCCTTGCCCGGTGTTGCAGCAGCAGGTGGCGCCGCTGGAGGCGGCCATCAAAACGCTGTCGCAATCGGCCGATCACCTGGTGGTGCTGGGTGACTTCAACCGCAATCTGTGGCACGAGTTCAACCAGGTGGCCGGTGCCGAGCCCGTGCGCAGTGATGGTGGCACCGATCTGGCCGCGCCGCTGCCGGCTGGTGTGCGCAGCCGCAACCTGCTGCGGGAGGTGAACGACGGCGTGCCGGCGCGTTCCAGCCTGGTGCTGCTGGCCCCGCAATGCAGTGTGGATCCGGCCTTGCAAGCGCTGTGTGATGCGGCCAAGACGGGTGTGCTCAACGGCAGCCAGCGCAACACCCTGGGCCATCGCCAGGGCCTGGGTTGCCGCAACGCGGTGGGCCTGGACCAGGTGCTGGTGTCCAAGGGCCTGGCTGCCGCCGTGCGTCGCCTGGACAAGCTGCCGCTGGGCAGCCACGGCCAAAGCCTGCCGGCCAAGCCGCCCGTCTACCCCGATGCGCAGCTGGGCCTGTCCGACCACTGCCCCGCTGTGCTGGAGCTGGATCTCTGACAGCACCCTGCGGGTCACACCGAAGGTGAACGGCCCAAAAGGCGCGAGATACTGATGGTCAGGAGCGGCTTGCAGTCCGCCGCTGTGCCCAACCCCCCTTGGAGCAGCCCGGTGCCCGACAAGAACCTTTCCGAGCGCGAATGGAAGGCCTTCAACCGCAACGCCAACATCAAGGCCGATGCCTTCCAGAAAGCGCTGGCCGCGCTGGACAAGGCCGAGAAATCACCCCCGGCTGATCAGCTTCAGGCGCTGGATGAAGTCGAGAAGCAGGCCACGGCGCTGCGCCATGCCAACAAGGCCGACAAGGCCCTGGCCGGCTACCTGGCCGAGCTGGACAAGTCTGCCAAGGCCCTTCGCAAGCAAGTGCTGGCCCAGCAGGCCCGGCAAAAAGACGAAGAGCCCGACGAAGACGCGGTCACCAAGGCCCTGCTCGACCCCAAGAAGCTGCTGGATCAGCTCAACCAGTGCAGGCGCGATCCGAATCGGCGTGTGAACTTCGGCTTCATCGAAGCCAGCAAGGAGGACCCGGCCGTGCTGGCCATGAGCCCGCGCACCGGGGCGGCGCGCCTGTATGCGCTGCTGCGCGACGCTACCGGCCGCAAGAGCGGCGCCTACGGCACGGCCTGGGTCGATGACAAATCACTGATGCTGCAACTGGACAAGCCGCTGGGTGGTCTGGTCAAGAAGATACGGGGGCCCGTGCGGGACTGCGGCTTCCGCATTGCCAAGGCCGTGCTCTGGAACCCCGATGGCAGCGTCTTCGAGCAGGAAGAGTCCGAGGACGAGACCGACGAAGCCAGCGGACAGCAGCCCAAGGGCAACGAGGGTGGCCAACGGTCAGCGGCCGATGCAGAGCTTTTCAAGAAGCGCTTGACGGCCTTGCTGCCGGGCATCAAGACGGCGCTCACGGGCCCGGGCGGTGCGGCCATCAAGCGATTGGTCGATGCCGCCAGCGAGCAGGCCAAGCAGGGTGATTTCAGGCGTGCGCTGGCCAGCCTGGACGACCTGGACAAGCAGTTGGCGGCCAGCAAGGCTGTGGCCAGCAAGCCGAGCACGGGCGACGCGGCCAGCAAGGGCGTGACCACCGACGATGCGGCCAATGCCTTCAAGGCCCGCCTGGCTGCCCTGGTGCCCCAGGTGCAGGCCCTCAAGAACAGCGGGCAGGCTGGCGCGCAGGACGTGGCCCTGAAGGTCAGCGAGGCCGGCGGCGCTGCCCGCAAGCAGGACTACGCGGCCGCCAACCGCCTGCTCGATGCCGCCGAGGCCCTGATGAAGGCGGGTGGCAGCGCGCGGCCGGCCATCAAGACCCTGCCGCTGTGGACCGAGGCGCAAGACGCCGTGGGTGACCAGATCAACAGCCTGCGCACCAGCCTCAAGGCCACCCGCCACCCCATGGCCCTGGAGATTGCCGACAAGGGCCTCTCCGCCCTGACCGATCGCATGCAGGTGGGCCTGAAGGTGGCGTTGATGGAACTGGACGGCAGCAGCGCGCCGCAAGACCGCGCCAAGGCGGCCGCCAAGGCCCGCCAGAGCGTGGACGCGCTGCGCCAGTTTGTGCAGACCAACAAGGCCCTGCAGCGCCTGGATGGCAACCCGTTTGGCGTGAAGGTGGCCATCCGTGCCACGCTGCGCCGGGCCATCGATGCGCTGGACAAGGCGCTGGCCGCCTGAGCCCCTTCCACGCTGATTCAACCTTGATTGCAAGGGACACCCATGTCCAGCCAACCCCCTCTGCCTGCCAACCAGCTTGCCTGGATGCAGGAGCTGTACTTTGATCTGTTCAGCCGCGAATTCAAGCCAGGCGACAACGTGGTGCTGGCCGTGCCCGACGGCCAGCGCAAGGCCCTGCAAAAGCGGCTGCATGACCTGGAAGCCCAGGCGAAGTCGCTGGATGCGGCACTGGCCAGATCCGGCGTCAAGGGCCCCGACACCAAGGGCCTGCACAACAACCTCAAGCAGCTGAGCGGGGTGCTGCACGCCGAGGGCTTCTTCGAGGACGAAGCCGCGGCCGCCGACAAGACCTTGAACACGCTCGACACCGAGCTGGCCACGCTGCGCGGGCAGCTGAAGAAGCAGGTGGAGGCCGGCGTGAAGGACGGCCTGGCCAAGGCCGCCATGCAAGGCGAGAACCACCAGAAGATCTTCAAGGGTGCGCTCAGTGCCAATGTCGACGCCACCAAGAACCTGGACGCACTGCGCAAGCTGGTGGCCGACGAGATGCAGCGCACCAAGGACGTGGCCGCCTTGCAGGACGCGGCCAAGACCTTTGGGGTGGCCATGCCCAAGCCCAAGGCCCAGATGGCCTTCGACGAGAACACCGCCGAGCCCGACTGGAACGACGCCCGCTGCGAACAGGCCTTCAAGCAATACACCTGGTTTGACTTCAAGCGTTTTCGCAAGACCCAGGAAGACGTGCGCATCAAGGGCCTGCCGGCGGCGGTGCACATCACCGACGACGTCATGTGGAAGCTCTACCAGTACCGGCGCAAGGTGGTCGATGGCCTGATCGCCCAGCTGCACGCTGAACATCCCAAGGCGCTGATCTTCAAGAGCAGCGGCAGTGAAGACATCGAATCCGATCTGGACATCACCGTCTCGTCGCCCGGCTCTGCCCGCGACACCGTGGCCATGAAGGCCTTCAACGACCGCGTCAATGCGCGATATGGCCGCCCGCCGGGCCGCGTGTTCGACACCAACCTGTACGCGCGGGATTACAACGCCATCGAAGACAACATGAGCGCGCCCGCCGACCGCGGTGCCGACAAGGACCACGCCATTGCCGAGCCCACGCAGGGCAGTGCCATGGTGCTGATGTCACGCGGCGACCAGGACGTGGCCACGCTGATGAAGCAGCGCCGATTTGTGGACCAGGAGACCTTCGAGGACATGAAGGCGCAATTGCTGGACGCGATGCCGCCGGGCAAGGGCCGCGAGGAGCTCGAGCGCAAGCTGGAAGAAGCCGATGCGCTGTACCTGATCACCGCCAAGGAGAAGGTCGACAGGATCGTCACACGCATCGAAGACAGGCTGAAGAACCCTGGCGACCACCCACCCGACCCCGAGCAGGTGAAGCTTTACCAGGCCAAGCGCCTGCAGTTGGAGGCAGCCCTGCACAATCCCAAGGCGGAGGCCATCTACCAACGTCTGCTGCCCGAGTTTCTGGACATGCTGGAGTCCGGCTTCGAGAGCGAGGTGATGGCCGCCACCGATGAGCAGTACGCCGAACGCATGGGCAAGCTGCGCGAGCAGCAACTGGCCGTGGCCGCTGCGCAGCGCCAGCTGGAGCAGGATGAAGCCGCCCTGGCCCTGCAGCGCAAGGGCCGCGAAAACCAGCCTGCCACCCCCGACGAAGCGGCCGCGCTCAAGCTGCTGGCCCAGCGCCGACAGGCCCTGGATGCCGACAAGGCGGCGCTCAAGAAGAAGCAGTCCGAGAACATCATGTTCGCCAACGAGGCCTATGTCAGCCAGGGCGCCATCACGCACATCGTGTCGGGCAAGCAGGCGGCCAACCCTGAAACCCGCGCCAAGGTGCTGGCCGAGATCCAGCCCATTGCGCTGGTGCAGTCGTGCAACGAACAGGTGGCCGACTTCCTCAAGGACATGAAGCACATGGGCCACGAAGAGGCCCACGCCGAAGGCACCGCCAAGCGGCGCGCCAACGGCGAGGCCTTTGTGCATGCGTCCAAGTACCTGGCCCGCATGCTGGAAGCCATCGAGATGCTGCAGGACAAGTACCGCAAGGATTTCTTCGACGGCAGCAAGCTCAAGACCAGCCTCACCGGCAGCCGGCGTGCGGCCGTCGAGGCCTTCTACGCGCCTTATCCTGAGTTGGCCACACCCCAGGCCAAGACCGTGCAGCAGGCCAAGGAAGCCATCGAGAACGGCCTGCTGGCCTGGCGCAAATCCTCCACCGTGCCCGGTGATGCCAAGGCCGAGCTGGGCGTGGACGAAGTCAACAAGCTGTTTGGCGTGCGCGACATCGCCGGCCTCACCAAGCTGGTGCTCAGCCTGAGCAAGACCTTCAACGCCCGCTCACGGGCGCTGGATCCGCCAGACGACGACGAAGAAGCCGAACTGGCCGCTGTGCAGCAGTACTTCGGCTCGTTCGTGCCCAGGTTGCAGGCCATGGGCCTGGATCGCCATGCGCCGGCGGTCAAGCTCATCCTGGGCAAGGTGGCACACAAGGAAGAAGCCGCCGCCATGGCTGATGCGCAAGCCCTGGTCAACCGCATCCAGGCCATGACCACCCGGCTGCAGGCCAGCACCACCGACATGGGCCTGACCCGCCAAGGCCAGGCCGACCTCATCAAGGCGGGTGCCAGGCAGATCATGGGTTACGGCGCCGCTGAATTGCTGCCGGCCATGCAGGCCGTGGTTGTCAGCGGGTTCATCCTCGAGTTTGCGCCCGAGGAGGCCCCGCAAGTGGCGGCTGATCTGTTGAGTCGGGTGCAGGCGGCGCTCAGCTGAAGCCGGTGGGGCGTCAGCGCTGCGGCATGTCGGCCACGCTGTAACCCAGGCTAACGGTGGCGTCGTCGGGGATGGGCGGCATGGTGGCTTCCCAGTCCAGGTAGGCCTGGCGCAGCGCAGCCAGGCGCTCGGGCTGCCGCTTGGCCAGGTTGGCGCGTTCGCGCTCGTCGGCAGGGATGTTGAACAGGTACTCGTGGCCGTCCACCCGCAGGTACTTGTGATCACCCAGGCGATAGGCCCGCTGGCCGCGGTGGTTCATGCGCCAGGCCATGGGTCGCTCAAATCGGGTGTTGGGATCACGCAGCACCGGCAGCAGGTTGACACCATCGAGCGGGTAATCGGCGTGCGGGGCCACGCCAGCGGCGGCCAGCATGGTGGCCGACCAGTCCATGGTCAGGCAGTGCTGGCTGCTCACGCCGCCCGGGGCAATGGCCGCCGGCCAATGGGCGATCCAGGGCACGCGGATGCCGCCTTCGGTCAGGTCCATCTTGCCGCCCACCAGCGGCCAGTTGTCTGAGAAGCGCTCGCCGCCGTTGTCGCTGGTGAACACCACCAGGGTGTCGCGCTCCACCCCGGCACGGCGCAGCGCTGCCATCACCTGGCCGATGCCTTCGTCCATGTGGTGGATCATGCGCTGGTAGCTGTGGATGTTGCCGCCGTGCAGGTGAAACAGGTTGTCTTTCACCTCTTGCGCCAGAGCCTCGTCGTCGCGGGTTTCCCAGGGCCAGTGCGGCGCGGTGTAGTGCAGGCTCAAGAAGAACGGTGCCTCGCCGCGAGCAGCCGCCGGGGCCATCTCGTCCAGCCAGGCCACGGCGCGTTGGCTGATCAGGTCGGTCAGGTAGCCGGGCTCGGCGTGCTCGGCTTCGCCCAGCCACAAATCGTGCGTGCCGCGTGAATCGCAATGGGTGAAGTAGTCCACCCCGCCCGACATCGGCCCGAAGAAGGTGTCGTAGCCCGAGCGCAGCGGGCTGAAATGCGGCGGGTAGCCCATGTGCCACTTGCCGATCAGCGCGGTGCGGTAACCCGATGCGCGCAGCAGCGAAGGCAGGGTGGGGTGATCGGGCGGCAGGCCCAGCGTGGGGCTGCCCCGGCTGCGGCTGTTGATGGGCTCTTCGGCGGCACCGCGCAGGCGGTACTGGTAGCGGGCCGTCATCAGCGCAAAGCGCGTGGGCGAACACACCGGTGAGTTGCTGTAGCCCTGGGTGAACTTCATGCCCGCTGCGGCCAGGCCATCCAGCACAGGCGACACCTGGCCAAAACGGGCATCACGCCCGCCGTAGCAGCCCAGGTCGGCAAAGCCCAGGTCGTCGGCAACGATGAAAATGATGTTGGGTTGTGCGCTCATGATGTGGGTCAGTCGTTGGCCGTGAACTGCGTGGCGCGCATGATGCGGCCCCAGCGCTCGGTGTCTTCGCGCATGGTCTTGAGCAGCGCTTCGGGGCCATCGCCCACCGGGTACATGCCGTTGAGCAGCAGTTGCTGGCGCACGTCGCGGCTGTTCACGGCCTTGAGCAGCTCGGTGCGCAATTTGGCCACCACCGCAGGCGGCGTGCGGGCCGGTGCGTAATAGGCAAACCAGGCGGTGGCCTGCACCTCCTTGTAGCCCTGTTCGACAAAGGTGGGCACCTGGGGCATGGGCGGCGATCGCCTGGCGCCGCTGGTGGCCAGCACCTTCACCCGGCCCGATGGCATCATGGCCAGCGCACCGCCCACGGTGTCAAAGTAAACCGGGATGATGCCGCCCATCACGTCCTGCCGGGCCGGTGTGCTGCCGCGGTAGGGGATGTGCGTCATCTTCAAGCCGGCCGCGCGGTTGAGCATCTCGCCCAGAAAGTGCGACGGCGTGCCCGCGCCATACGAGGCAAACGACACCTTGTCGCCTTGCGCCTTGACCCACTGGATGAACTCGGCCAGGTTGTTGGCCGGCACCGCCTGGTTCACCACCAGCGCCAGCTCAAAGGTGGCGGCGTTGATCAGGGGCACAAAATCCTTCACCGGGTCGTAATTGAGCTGCTTGTAGGCACTGGGAAACATGGTCATCATGCCCGCCGTGCCCAGCAGCAGGGTGTGGCCATCGGGCTCGGCGTTCTTGACAGTCTCCACAGCGATGCGGCCCGAGGCGCCGGCCTTGTTGTCGATCAGCAGCGTGCCCAGCGGGCCCTTGAGTTGCTCGGCCAGCGCGCGGGTGAGCACGTCTTGTGTGCCACCGGCGGGCACGCCGATCAGCACCCGGATGGGCCGGCTGGGAAAGGCGGCGGGCTCGGCACGCGCCAGCAGGCTGGCGGTGCCCAGGGGCAGCAGGGCGGTTTGAAGCAGGGTGCGGCGTTGCATGGGGCGGCGAATCCAGGCGTGCAGGGCCCCCATCGTAGGCCGCTGGCCGGTGCGCCCTGCCCCGGTATCAACCCGGGTG
>Ga0228698_1000343_pt1 | contig 39574 bp, 35 predicted proteins | sample McNCre117_Aug_MG_FD_178015 | JGI IMG/M metagenome (GOLD analysis project Ga0228698, IMG submission 178015) | Freshwater microbial communities from McNutts Creek, Athens, Georgia, United States - 1-17_Aug_MG | ecosystem: Environmental > Aquatic > Freshwater > Creek | place: USA: Georgia... | reverse complement strand
CGCCAAGCCCGAACGCAGCGCACAGGCCACCGCCCTGGCGCCGCGGGCCGAGGACGCGGCGGGCGCGGCCACCGGGCCCGCCGAGGCGGCCGCGCCCGAGGCTTCCCCCGCGACCACCCCCTCCGACTGGGCCCACCACAGCGTGCTGGTGGTGGACGACGAGCCGGGCATGCTGAGCTTTCTGCGCCGGGCGCTGGAGCCGCGCTGCGGCTGCGTGCTGGCCGCCGGCAGCGTCGAGCAGGCCGAGCCGCTGCTGGCGCGGCAGTACGTCGACCTGATCGTGCTCGACATCTCGCTGCCCGGGCGCTCCGGCCTGCAGTGGCTGCAGCAGCTGCGCGCCCAGGGCTACCGCGGCGACATCGTGCTGATGACGGCCTACGCCGACCTGCAGACCGCGATCGACGCGCTGCGCGCCGGGGCGGCCGACTTTCTGCTCAAGCCCTTCACGCTGGCGCAGCTGCTGGCCGCCGTGCAGCGCTGCTTCGAGCGCAGCCGGCTGCTGCGTCACAACCACGTGCTGCGCCGCCGCCTGGGCGAAGAGCAGGATCCGCTGGACGAGCTGGTCGGACAGTCCGCGGCGATGCGTGCGCTGTGCGCCTTGATCCGCCGCATCGGGCCGACGCCCAGCACCGTGCTGATCCAGGGGGAATCGGGCAGCGGCAAGGAGCTGGTGGCCCGCGCGCTGCACCGCTGCAGCCCGCGCGCGGAGGGCCCATTCGTGCCGCTGAACTGCGCGGCGGTGGCCAGCGAGCTGATCGAGTCCGAGCTTTTCGGGCACGTCAAGGGCGCCTACACCGGCGCGGTCGGCCCACGCGAGGGGCTGTTCCACTACGCGCGCGGCGGCACGCTCTTCCTGGACGAGGTGGCCGAGCTGCCGCTGGCGCTGCAGGCCAAGCTGCTGCGGGTGCTGGAGGAGCGGCGCATCCGCCCGGTGGGCTCGGAGCAGGAGCTGGCGGTAGACGTGCGCCTGCTGGCGGCCACCCACCGCGACCTGGCCGCGGAGGTGGCCGCGGGGCGCTTTCGCCGCGACCTGTACTACCGCCTGCAGGTGGTGGAGCTGCCCGTGCCGGCGCTGCGCGAGCGCCTGGAGGACCTGCCCGAGCTGGTGGCGCACTGCATCGCCCAGCTCGGCCCGCGCCTGGGCGTGCCGGCGCTGCCGCCGGACCCCGGCGCGCTGGCGCGGCTGGCGCGCTACCACTGGCCGGGCAACGTGCGCGAGCTGCGCAACCTGATCGAGCGCTCGCTGATCCTGGGGTACTACGCCGACGACTTCGAGGCCGCGATCGACGCGACGCGCAGCGAGCCGGCGCCGCCCGGGGACACGGCACCGGCACGCCTCGATGCGCTTCGGGGCCCGCAGACCTCAGCCGGCGCCTGGGTGGACTCGGGCTTCGAGGCCATGGCCCCCTCCACCGGCCTCGGCGCGCTGGACGATGGCGCAGCACCGCCGCGATCCGGCGACGACGCCTGGAGCCTCGACGCCATCGAGCGCCGCCACATCCTGGCGGTGCTGGCGGCCTGCGGCGGCAACAAGACCGAGGCCGCGCGGCGCCTGGGCGTGTCGCGCAAGACGCTGGACCGCAAGGTCGCCGCCTGGGCGGCCGACGGCAGCCTGAGCGCCGCGGCGGGTGCCGGGGCCTGAGCGTGGCCGCAGCCCTGCCCCTGCGCAGCCGGCTGCGCTCGATGCGCGTGCAGCTGTTGGCCGCCGTGCTGCTGCCGCCGCTGGTGGCGGTGCCGCTGCTCATCGCGGCGCTGGCGGCCTGGGGCAACGTCTACTTCGATCGCCTGCTCGTCGGCAAGGTGCGCAGCGACCTGGTGGTCGCCCACGGCCAGCTCGAACAGCTGCTGGCCGGCGTGGGCCGCCAGGTCGAGGCGCTGGCGGGGGCCGAGCGCCTGGCGCGGGCGCTGCAAGTCGGGGGCGGTGCCACGGCCGACCTGCTGCGCGAGGTGCGCGCGGGCGCGGGGCTCGACTACCTGCTGCTGATCGACGACGACGGGCGGGTGCTGGCCGCCAGCGGCGGCGCGGCGGTGGGGGCCGCCTACCCGCTGCCGGCCAACTGGCGCCTCGCCCCGGGCGCGCACACCGGCGTCGACCTGTTCACGCCGCAGGTGCTGGCGGCCATCGACCCGACGCTGCGCGACAAGGCCCGCACCCCGTTGGTGGCCACCCCGGCGGCGCGCCCCAGCCGCGAGACCGAAGAGACCCGCGGCCTGGTGGTGCACTCCAGCGCCCCGGTGCCGGCCACGACCCGGCAGGGGGCCGCATCGCGCCGGCTGGTCGGCGGGCTGCTGCTGAACCAGAACCTGGACTTTGTGGACCGCATCAACGAGATGGTCTACCCGGAAGGCTCGCTGCCGCTGGGCAGCGTGGGCACGGTGACGCTCTTCCTGGGCGACGTGCGCATCGCTACCAACGTGCAGCTGCAGGCGGGCCAACGCGCCATCGGCACGCGCGTGTCGGCGCAGGTGCGTGAGCAGGTGCTGGAAGAGGGCCGCACCTGGCTGGACCGCGCCTTCGTCGTCGACGACTGGTACGTCTCGGCCTACGAGCCGGTGCTCGACAGCAGCGGCCAGCGCGCCGGCATGCTCTACGTCGGCTACCTGGAGGCGCCGCTGCGCCAGGCGCGGCTGCTGGCGCTGGCGGCGGTGACGGGGCTGTTCCTCTTCGCCGCGGGCCTGGGCGCCTGGATCTCGCTGCGCCTGGCGCGCCGCGTCTCGGCGCCGGTGGAGCGGCTGCACCAGGTGATGGCCGACATCGAGGGCGGCGACGCCCAGGCGCGCGTGGGCCGCATCGACGGCGCCATCGAGGTGCTGGAGGTCGTCGAGCTGGGGGCGCACTTCGACCGCCTGCTCGACCGCCTGGCCGAGCAACGCGCCGCGCTGCAGCGCTGGGGCGGCGAGCTCGACCGCCTGGTGGCCGAGCGCACCGCCGAGCTGGCGGCGGCCAACGCCACGCTGCGCTCGGCCCAGCAGCAGCTGGTGTTCAACGAAAAGCTCGCCGCCATCGGCCAGCTCGCCGCCGGCATCGCCCACGAGGTCAACAACCCGCTGGCGGTCATCCAGGGCAACCTCGACCTGGCGCGCGAGGCGCTGGGCAGCGCCGCCGCGCCCGCGCACGAGGAGCTGCAGCTGATGCAGGACCAGGTGCACCGCATCCGCCAGATCATCGCCCAACTGCTGCAGTTCGCCCGCCCGGCCGACGCCAGCCGCGCGCCCGAGCGCCTGGCGCTCGACGAGCTGCTGCGCGGCAGCCTGCCGCTGGTGGCGCACCAGCTGCGGCGCCGCCACATCGCGCTGCGCGAGGCGCACGCCCCGGCCCCGCCGGTGCTGGCCCACCGCCACGAGCTGCAGCAGGTGCTGGTCAACCTGATCGTCAACGCGCTGCAGGCCCTGCAAGGCCAGGGCGGCGGTACGCTCTGGCTGAGCACCGCGCCGTCCACGCGCGAGGGCGTGGCCGGTGCCTGCCTGCGCGTGGCCGACGACGGCCCGGGCATGGCGCCGGCCGAGCGTGAGCGGCTGTTCACGCCGTTTTTCACCACCAAGGGCGGCAGTGGCCACGGCCTGGGGCTGTGGGTCAGCCTGAACCTGGTGCAGCGAGCCGGCGGGCGCCTGGAGGTCGAGCACCCCGACGCGGGCGGCTGCGTCTTCACGGTCTGGCTGCCGGGCGCACCCGCCGGCCCGTGACGTCGCCAGACCTGGGCGGCCTCGCCGAACCTCGCCTTACCCCGCCGCCAGCGCGCGGGCCAGGCTGTCGGCCATCGGCTCGGTCGGCCGACCGATCAAAGCGCTGAGCTGGCGAGCGTCATCGAACAGGCCGCCCTGCGACGCGCCCACGTCCGAATCGGCCAGCAGCTCGGCCAGCGGGCCCGGCAGGCCCGCCCCCTTCAGCGCGCCCTCGAACTCCGCCTGCGGCAGGTTCACGTAGGGAATCTCGCGGCCACTGCGGCGGCCGATCTCGGCGGCCAGCTCGGCCAGGGTGTAGCTGCCGTCGCCGGCCAGCTCCAGCACGGTGCGGGGCGCCACCGGCCGCATCAGTACGGTGGCGGCGGCGGCGGCGTAATCCACCCGCGGCGCGGAGGCGATGCGGCCCTCGCCGGCCGAGCCGATGAAGGCGCCGTGCTGCAGCGCCGCCGGCACGCTGGCCAGGTAGTTCTCCGTGTACCAGCCATTGCGCAGCAGCGTGTGCGGCAGGCCGCTGGCGGCGATCAGCCGTTCGGTGGCCAGGTGCTCACCCGCCAGGCCCAGGGGCGAGCGGTCCGCGTGCAGCAGGCTGGTGTAGACCAGGTGGGCCACGCCGGCACGCTGAGCCGCCTCGATGACGGCGCGGTGCTGCGGCAGGCGCTGCCCGACTTCGCTGGACGAGATCAGCAGCAGCTGCGTGGCCCCCGCGAAGGCGGCCGTCAAGGTCTCGGGGCGGTTGTAGTCGGCCTCGCGCAGCTGCACGCCGAGGGCGGTCAGGTCGGCGGCCTTGGCCGGGCTGCGCACAGCGGCGACGATCTGGCCAGCCGCAACGCCGCGCTGCAGCAATTGGTCAATGACGAGGCGGCCGAGTTGGCCATTGGCACCGGTGATGACGATCATGTTCAGCTCCTGAAAAGGCTGTGGGGTTGGGATGCATGGCATCATCCGACCTAAACTTACTTTTCGTAAGTACTGTCGTCGAGGTAAGTACCCATGCTCGCTGCGCTCACCGACCCGGACCTTTTCGACCGCGACCTGCCGCTGCGGGGCAACCTCTACGCCGCCGAGTGCCCGTCACGCAGCGTGCTGCAGCACGTCACCAGCCGCTGGGGCGTGCTGGTGCTGATCGCCCTGCTGGCCGGCGGCACGCTGCGCTTTTCCGAGCTGCGCCGGCGCATCGGCGGCGTGAGCGAGAAGATGCTCGCCCAGACCCTGCAATGGCTGGAGGCCGACGGCTTCGTCGAACGCCGCGCCCACCCGGTCGTGCCCCCGCACGTCGACTACCGCCTCACCCCCCTCGGCCAGGAAATCGGCGTGCATGTGCACGAGCTGGCCGACTGGATCGAGGGCAAGCTGCCGGCGATCCTGGCGGCGCGGGCGCTGCGGGGCCCCGACCAGGACGCCGAAGCGGAACCCGCGGCCGCCTGAGCCACGCCCCATCGACCCCGTCCTCCGGCAACGTCCCCCACCTGGCCACGCGTACACTGCGCGGCCGCGTTCAACCCTTCGGCCCGCCGTGCACCCCATGACGTCTGCTTCCCCGGTGCACCCCGCGCCTTCCGATCCCTGCGAACCCTTCGACGCGACGCCCGCCGCGCCGACGCTGGCCGCCCTGGGCCTGTCGCCGGCCCTGGCCAGCGCCGCCGCCACGCTGGGCTGGGAACAGGCCACAGCGATCCAAGCCCAGACGCTGCCCGCGGCCCTGCAGGGGCGCGACCTGCTGGGCCTGGCGCCCACCGGATCGGGCAAGACCGCCGCCTTCCTGCTGCCCCTGCTGCAGCGCCTGCTCGACGAACCAGGCCTGGAGGCACAGCGCCCCCGCCCGCTGCGCGCCCTGCTGCTGGCGCCCACGCGTGAGCTGGCCGCGCAGATCGCCGACGACCTGCAGGCGCTGACCCGCGCCGCCGCGCCCGGGCTGCGCACGGTGCTGGCGGTGGGCGGCCTGTCGATCAACCCGCAGATGATGGCGCTGCGCGGCGGCGCACACGTCGTCGTGGCCACCCCCGGGCGGCTGCTGGACCTGCTCGACCACCGGGCGCTGAGCCTGCGCGAGCTGCGCTGCCTGGTGCTCGACGAGGCCGACCGGCTGCTCGACCTGGGCTTTGCCGATGAAATGGCCCGCCTGCGCGAGGCCCTGCCCGCGCAGCAGCAAACCCTGCTGTTCAGCGCCACCCTGCCCGCGGGCGTGACCGAGCTGGCCCGCGAGCTGCTGCGCCCCGACGCGCTTCAGGTGGACGTCCGCGGTGAGCCCGGGGCGGCCCAGAGCGCCCCCGGTGAGGGCAGCGCGCCGCCGCAGATCGCCCAGCGCGCCATCGTCGTGGCCACCGCACAGCGCACACCGCTGCTGCGCCACCTGATGGCCGAGGCGGGCTGGCAGCGGGTGCTGGTCTTCGTGGCCACGCAGTACGCCAGCGAGCACGTGGCCGAGAAGCTGGAGCGCGCCGGCATCCGCGCCGCCGCCCTGCACGGCCAGCTCAGCACGGGCCGGCGCGCCCAGGTGCTGGCCGACTTCCACCAGCGCCGCCTGACGGTGCTGGTGGCCACCGACCTGGCCGCACGCGGCATCGACATCGACCGGCTGGAGGTGGTGGTCAACCACGACCTGCCGCGCTCGCCGACGGACCACATCCACCGCATCGGACGGACCGGGCGCCTGAACCGCGACGGCGACCAGCCGGGCATGGCGGTCAGCTTCATCTGCGCCGACGCCCCGGGCAGCGAGGCGCACTTCCGCCTGATCGAGAAGCGCCAGGGCCTGCGGGTGCCGCGCGAGCAGATCCCCGGCTTCGAGCCGGCGGCGATCGCCCCGCCCACCGCAGCGGACCCGAACGGCGGCGTCAAGGGCCGCCGCAAGAGCAAGAAGGACAAGCTGCGGGAAGCGGCGTCAGGGGCGTCAGCGGCCGCAGCCGCCGAAGCTGCAGCGGCCTCCCCCGCGCCTTCACCGTCCGCCCCGCGGTCAGGGCCTCAGCCCCGACCCTCGCGCTTCCGGCGCTGAGGCGGTCCGGGCGCCTCAGCCGCGGGCGCCCTTGCGCATCAGCGTGCTCTTGCCGAAGAGGCTTTCCACCAAGTCCACCGCCAGCTCGGCGGTCTTGTTGCGCAGGTCCAGCGCCGGGTTGAGCTCGACGATGTCCAGGCTGCCCAGGCGGCCGCTGTCGGCGATCATCTCCATGCACAGCTGCGCCTCGCGGTAGGTCGGCCCGCCGGGGATGGTGGTGCCCACGCCGGGGGCGATCTCGGGGTCGAGGAAGTCGACGTCGAAGCTGACGTGCAGGTGCGTGTTCGCATCCAGCGTCGCCAGCGCCAGCTCCATGGTGTGGCGCATGCCCATCTCGTCGATGTAGCGCATGTCGAAGACCTCCAGGTCCTGCTCATGCACGAAGCGCTTCTCGCCGGGGTCGACGCTGCGGATGCCGATCTGGCGGATCTGGCGCGGCTGCAGGGCCGGCTGGCCGTCCGCGCCGCGGCCGATGGCCAGCAGCGCCTCCGGGCCGAAGCCGCAGAGGCAGGCCACCGGCATGCCGTGGAGGTTGCCGCTGGGGGTGATGGCGCGGGTGTTGAAGTCGGCGTGCGCGTCCAGCCAGAGCACGCGCAGCTTGCGGCCGGTGTCGCGGCAGTGGCGCGCCACCGCGGCGATGGAGCCGATGCCCAGGCAGTGGTCGCCGCCCAGCAGGATCGGCAAATGGCCGTTGCCCAGCTCGGCGTACACCGCATCGTGCACCGCCTGGTTCCAGGCCGCGACCTCGGCGAGGTGGCGGTAGCCGTCGACCGGCGGCTGCCAGGGATTGGCCGGACCGCTGAGGTTGCCGGCGTCCTCCACGGTCAGGCCGTGGGCCTGCAGCCGCTCGCGGATCCCGGCCACCCGCAGCGCCTCGGGCCCCATCGAGGCGCCGCGCACGCTGGCGCCGATGTCGGTGGGCGCGCCAATCAGGCGCACCGTGCGGTGGAGCGTCGCGTCAAATGTCATCGGCGAACTCGCCCGTGCGGGTTTCGGGCAGGTCGAAGCCGTAGTGGTCGGCCAGGCAGCGCCAGGCGTCCTCGGCGGACTCGACGTAGTGGAACAGGCCGGTGTCGCCCGGGCCGATCATGCCGGTGTCGATCAGGTGGTCGAAGTTGATCAGCTTGGACCAGAAGTCGCGACCGAACAGCAGGATGGGCCGGCGGCGCGACTTGCCCGTCTGCACCAGCGTCAGCGTCTCGAAGAGCTCGTCGAGCGTGCCGAAGCCGCCGGGGAAGCACACCAGCGCGATGCTGCGCATCAGGAAGTGCATCTTGCGCAGCGCGAAGTAGTGGAACTGGAAGCACAGCTCCGGCGTGATGTAGGGGTTGGGCTCCTGCTCGTGCGGCAGCACGATGTTCAGGCCGATGCTCTGGCCGCCCACCTCGTGGGCGCCCCGGTTGCCCGCTTCCATGATGCCGGGGCCGCCGCCGGTGACGACGTAGATCGGCGTCTCCAGCGTGCGCGAGCGCTCGGTGACCAGCGCGGCGAAGCGCCGCGCCTCGTCGTAGTAGCGGCTCATTTCCCGCTGCATCTGCGCACGGCGCAGCGCCAGGGCGTCACCGCCGGCCTGGGCCGCCTGCAGCGCCGCTTCGGCCGCCTCGGGCGCGGGAATGCGCGCGCTGCCGAAGATCACGATGGTGGACTCGATGCCCCGCTCGGTCTGCACCAGCTCGGGCTTGAGCAGCTCCAGCTGCATGCGCACCGGGCGCAGCTCCTCGCGCAGCAGGAAGGCCTCATCGCTGAAGGCCAATCGGTAGGCACTCTCCGGGCCGGCGTAGCGCGAAGGCGCCTTCAGCGCGGCGGCCTCGTCCTGGGCGGAGGAGAAGTTGCGGGCGGTCAGCTCGACCGCAGCGTCGGTTCGGTGTTCGACAGGGGGCTTGTGGGCGATCGGAGGTGTCATGCTGGCAGCATAGCGCCGCCGCCCGTCCCTGTGTGACCCGGGCCACGGGCCCGCGGCCGGCCCACGCGGCCGGGCCTCAACGGGCGTGACAGACCGGACAGTTCGCGTCGCGGCCGATCGTGAGGTCGGTCCAGCGCAGGTCACGGCCGTCGAGCAGCAGCAGCCGCCCGGCCAGCGACTGGCCGAAGCCAGCCAGCAGCTTGAGCGCCTCGGCCGCCTGCATCGTGCCGATGATGCCCACCAGCGGCGCGAACACGCCCATCGTCGCGCAGTGCGCCTCGCTGACCTCCGACTGCGGCGGGAAGACGCAGGCATAGCAGGGCTGCTCCGCATCGCGCGCATCCCAGACCGCGATCTGGCCATCCAGCCCGATCGCCGCGCCCGACACCAGCGGCTTTCTGTGTCGCACACAGGCGGCGTTGACGGCCTGGCGGGTCACGAAGTTGTCGCTGCAATCCAGCACCACGTCGGCCTGCGGCACCAGGCGATCGAGCAGCTCGTCGTCCGCCCGCTGCTGCAGCGCCTGCACGCGCACCTCGGGGTTCAAGGCCGCGATCGCCGCCGCGGCCGAGGTCACCTTGGGCGTGCCCACGCGCGCCTCGTTGTGGGCGATCTGGCGCTGCAGGTTCGTGCGGTCCACCGTGTCGTGGTCGAGCACGGTGATCGTGCCCACGCCGGCGCTGCCCAGGTACAGCAGCACCGGCGAGCCCAGCCCGCCCGCGCCAATGACCAGCGCATGGCCGGCCACGATGCGCTGCTGGCCCTCGACGCCGATTTCGTCGAGCAGGATGTGGCGGCTGTAGCGCAGCAGTTGGTCGTCGTTCATGGCGTCCGAAGAGGAGACGCTCAGTTCGCCTTCGGCGCGTCCGGCTTGCGCTCGGTCTGGCTCTTGCTGAGCTGCACCGGCTTGCCCTTCAGGCGGTTGAGCGCCTGCTGCAGCTGGAAGTCCTCGGCGCTGCCGAACTCGGGCAGGCGCACCGCCTTGCCGTTCTTGGCGTTGGCCTCCTCGAGCTTCTTGAGCGCCTCCTCGCGCTGCTTCTCGCGCGCCGGGTCCTTCTTCTCCTCTTCGGCGCCGGCGTTGCCGTTGGTGAGGTGGCGCTCCAGGTCGGCCTCGCGGGTGCGCAGCGCGGCGTAAGGGCTGCCCTCGGCCGTGTCGTCGACCATCAGGTCGGGCACGATGCCCTTGGCCTGGATCGATTGGCCCGACGGCGTGAAGTAGCGCGCCGTGGTGATCTTCAGCGAAGTGTTGGGCATCGGCAGGCGGGTCAGCTCGGTCTGCACCGAGCCCTTGCCGAAGGTCTGCGAGCCCATGATGATCGCCCGCTTGTGGTCGCGCAGCGCACCGGCGACGATCTCGCTGGCCGAGGCCGAACCTTCGTTGACCAGCACCACCACCGGCACCGTCTTCAGCCCGGCGGGCAGGGCCGCGAGCGTGTCGCTGCCGTCGCGCGAGTAGAAGTTCGGCGAGGCCTTGTAGCTGGCGCGCTGGTCGGACATCTGGCCGTTGGTGGTCACCACCACCACGTCCTTGGGCAGGAAGGCCGCGGAGATGCCGATCGCCCCGTCAAGCAGGCCGCCCGGGTCGTTGCGCAGGTCCAGCACCAGGCCCTTGAGGGCCGGGTCCTGCTTGTACAGCTCCTTGATCTGCTCGACGAAGTCGCGCACCGTCGGTTCCTGGAACTGGTTGACGCGGATCCAGGCGTAGCCCGGCTCGACCAGGCGCGAGCGCACGCTCTTGGTCTTGATCTCCTCGCGCACGATCGTGACCGGGAAGCTGCGGTTCTCGGCCTTGCGATACACCGTCAGCAGCACCTTGGTGCCGCTGGGCCCGCGCATGCGCTTGATCGCCTGGTCCAGCGTCAGGCCCTTGACCGCGGTTTCGTCGATGCGGGTGATCAGGTCACCGGTGATCATGCCGGCGCGAAAGGCGGGCGAGCCCTCGATGGGCGAAACCACCTTCACCAGCCCGTCCTCCATTTCGATCTGGATGCCCACGCCGGTGAATTTGCCGTTGATGCTTTCGCGGAATTCCTTGAAGGCCGAGCCTTCGAAATACTGCGAATGCGGATCCAGCCCGGAAACCATGCCGCCAATCGCGTCGCGGATGAGTTTCTTCTCGTCCACCGGCTCGACGTAGGCGCGTTTGACGAGGTCGAACACCGTCGCGAGCTGCTGCATTTCCTCGAGCGGCAGCGGCGACATCGCGCTGCGCGCCGTGGCCTGCAGCTGCAGCGTCGTCAACGCGCCAGCCACCACGCCCAGAGACACCCAACCCGCCACCTTGAGCTTGTTACCCATGTTCACGAATCCGTTCGGCACCAACGCCGATGCTGCGAAACTTCTTGCCGCCGGCGCGCCCGCGCCCGGCTCGGCGTATCTGAAAACCCTCCGGAATCAAAGCGAAGCCGGAGCGCGGGCAGTATAGGACGCCCGGCGCCGCCTGCGCGCTGGCTGGCCCCGGAAAAACCCCTTCATCGGGGGCAGTTTCCTGCGCCAACGCCGGGGTGGGGGCCGCACCGTGGGCCGCGGTGCCCCGCGAACGGCCGCCCCCGCCCCTACAAGTTCCTTCAAGTCCCTTCAACCACCTCCACAGGAGAGGGCTGCAGGCAACGTTTACCATTGACCACCCGCTCGACGGCGCAGCCGGGCGCACGCCCCCGACCGGCTGCCCACCGGCGCGAACCGGTGCGCCGCAGCGGCATCCTTGGACCTCCTCCCCTTCGCTTGCATGCCGCTCGATTTCACCCCTGCGCCTGACGCCACAGGCGACCACCCCACGCCCAGCGCCGCCGACTCGTCACTCGGCAAGGCGGTGTGCTACGTCAGTGAGCACGATCCCAGCCTGCTGTTTGCGCTGCCACGGCAGCCGCAGCGCACGGCCCTGGGCCTGAGCGGCGAACGCCTGCCTTTCACCGGCGCGGACCTGTGGACCGGCTACGAGCTGTCCTGGCTGACCCCGCGCGGCAAACCGCAGGTGGCGCTGGTGCAGTTCACGGTGCCCTGCGAGTCGCCCCACATCGTCGAGAGCAAGTCCTTCAAGCTCTACCTGAACAGCCTGACGATGACGCGCTTCGAGTCCGCCGACGCCGTGCGCGCCACGCTGGTGCAGGAGCTGAGCGCCGCGTTCGGCGCGCGCATCGGCGTCAAGCTGATCCTGCCCGAGGCCTTCGACGCCCAGCCCATCCACGAGCTCAGCGGCGTCAACCTCGACCGCCTGGACATCGACTGCGACCGCTACCAGCCCGCCCCCGATCTGCTGAGCGCCGCGCTCGACGAGCAGCCCGTCAGCGAGACGCTGACCTCCCACCTGCTCAAGAGCAACTGCCCGGTCACCGGCCAGCCGGACTGGGCCAGCCTCCAGATCGACTACACCGGCCCACAGATCGACCAGCCCGGCCTGCTGCAATACCTGGTGAGCTTTCGCGACCACAACGGCTTTCACGAGGACTGCGTCGAGCGCATCTTCATGGACCTGTGGACGCGCTGCCAGCCCACCAAGCTGCAGGTCTACGCCCGCTACACCCGCCGCGGCGGCCTGGACATCAACCCCTGGCGCACCAGCCACCCGGCGGCCATGCCGCCCACAGCACGCACGGCGCGTCAGTGACGCGTCGCTGGACCTTGCTGAGCACCGCCGAACCGCATTCCCCACCCCTGAATTCCTGGATCCCTGGAGTCCGCCATGCCTCTCGTTGTTCACGGCATCCCGAACTGCAACACGGTCAAGAAGGCCCGCACCTGGCTGGAGGAGCGCGGCTTGGCCTACACCTTCCACGACTACAAGAAGCAGGGCGTGCCCGAGTCCGCGCTGGACGGCTGGCTGGCCCAGCACGGCTGGGAAACGCTGGTCAACCGCGCCGGCACCACCTGGCGCCAGCTCGATGACGCCACCAAGGCCGGCGTCACCGACGCCGCCTCGGCGCGTGCGCTGATGCTCGCCAAGCCCAGCGTGATCAAGCGCCCGGTGGTGGCCTGGGGCGCCGCCCGCGGCGACCGGGTCACCATCGGCTTCCAGCCCGAGCAGTTCGACGCGGCAACCACGCACGCCTGAACGCCTCCCGGGCCCCTTTTCACCTTCAATCCCTCGCCATCCATGTTCACCGGCATCGTCCAGGCCGTCGCGACCGTCGCGGCCCTCACCGACCGCCCCGGCCTGCGCAGCTTCACGCTCGAGTTTCCGGCCGGCTTCACCGACGGCCAGGAGATCGGCGCCAGCGTCGCCTGCGACGGCGTGTGCCTCACAGTCACCCGCCACCCGGGCGGTGACCGCGCCGAGTTCGACGTGATGCAGCAGAGCCTGGCGCTGACCACGCTGGGCGCCCTGCAGGTCGGCAGCCGGCTGAACGTCGAGCGCGCCGCACGCGACGGCGTCGAGATCGGCGGCCACCCGATTTCCGGGCACGTCGACTTCCAGGCCCAGGTCGCCGAGCTGCGCCACCCCGAGAACAACCACGTCATCCGCATCGCGGTGCCGGCCCCCTGGATGCGCTACGTCTTCCCGAAGGGCTACATCGCCGTCAACGGCGCGAGCCTGACCGTCGCCGAGGCCGGCCGCCACGCCGACGGCAGCGGCTGGTTCGAGGTCTGGCTGATCCCCGAGACGCTGCGCCAGACCACCTTTGGCGCCAAGCAGCCTGGCGACGCGCTGAACATCGAGATCGAGCGCGGCACGCAGGTCATGGTCGACACGGTGCGCGCCACGCTGGAGGAGCGCCTGGGCCCGCTGCTGCCGGCGCTGGAGGCCCTGCTGCGCGAGCGCGGCGTGGGCGTCGAGGCGCTGGCCGGCGCCGCCACAGCGCTGCCGCCCGCCGACGTCGGAGGCCAGTCATGACCGCCGCCGTGATCCCCGGCGTCAGCCGCGACCTGCCGACCGACGACGCCAGCGTCACCGCCGCCACCCGTGCCTGGCTGGAGCGCGCGGTGATCGGGCTGAACCTCTGCCCCTTCGCCAAGGCGGTGCACGTCAAGGACCAGCTGCGCTATGTCGTCAGCGCCGCGACCACGCCCGAGGCGCTGCTGGCCGAGCTGGAGTCGGAACTGCAGTTCCTCGCCGCGGCGGACCCGGAGCAGGTCGAGATGACGCTGCTGATCCACCCGCAGGTGCTGCAGGACTTCCTCGACTACAACGATTTCCTCGACGTGGCGGATGCGGCCGTCGAGCGCCTGGCGCTGGACGGCGAGCTGCAGATCGCCAGTTTCCACCCGGACTACCAGTTCGCCGGCAGCGACGCCGACGACATCGCCAACTTCAGCAACCGCTCGCCCTACCCCACGCTGCACCTGCTGCGCGAGAGCAGCATCGACGCGGCGGTGGCGACCTTCCCCGACGCGGCGGACATCTACGAGCGCAACATCGAGACGCTGGAGCGCCTCGGCCCCGCGGGCTGGGCGGCGCTGTTCCGGGCCTGATGCCGTCTTGAGCAGGCGTTGCACCGCGGTGACGGGCCGGTTTCCAGCGGTTCGCTCCACGTCGCAAGTGCAACGCCCCGTGTCGGCGTGAATTCCGTCACCGGCGGGTCGTCGCCGCCCGCCGAATCGCCTAGGGTTGCCCCTTAGGATTCGATTTTCTGAATTCAGCTACAGACAACACCATGGTCGAGCACCGCACCGTCTTTAAGGTTTTGGTCAGCGCCGACGCCCAGTTTTCGCTGTGGCCAGCCGACCGCCTGCACGAAGCCGGGTGGTCCGAGGCCGGCAAGCGCGGCAGCAAGGAAGAGTGCGTCGACTACATCAAGAAGATGTGGTTCGCCCGCCCGCGCAGCGCCCCGACCGCTGCCCACGACGCCGTCGTCACCCACTGACGACCGACGGGGCGCTGGCCTGGCGCCCCCCTGCTTCAAGCCCGCCGCGCGCCGTCGACGTTCACATCGCCTCGCGCATCGCCTGACGCAGCGGTCGGCACAGCGGCCTGTCAGGCCTGACTTGGCTCGGCCATCTGCTGCAGGCACTCATCGAGCAGGGCATGCAGCGCCGCGACGCGCTGGGGCCCCAGGCGCTCGTTGAAGGCGGTCTGCGCCGCCTTCCAGGCCGACCGGGCCTCGGCGTGCTTGAGGCGCCCCGCCTCCGTCAGGCTGACCTGGCGCGAGCGCGCATCGCGCCCCGCCTCCACCCGCACCCAACCCTGCGCCACCAGCGGCTGCAGGTTGCGCGTCAGCGTGGAGGGTTCCATCTGCAGGCGCGCGGCCAGCAGCGCCGGCTGCACCGGCATCAGCGCCGCGATGTGGCCGAGCAGCGCGTACTGCGAGGTCTTCAGCCCCGCCTCGGCCAGGTGCCGGTCGTAGTGGCGGCTGACGACCCGATCGACCTGGCGCAGCTTCAGGTTGCTGCAGCCGCGCGGCAGCGCCAGCGGATCGGCCGCATCGATCGCGGGAGACACCTTGGAGACAGAAGGGGCAGTTCGGCTCATGGAATGATTGCAGGTACAACGATTGCACCTGCAACTTCAACCGAAGGATAGCGCCAATGAGCACCGCCAGCCACCAACTGCACGACGACATCGCCGCCACGCTGGAGCGCTGGCGCGCCGACGAGGCTCGCGTGCGCGAGCACCTGGCCGCGCCGGGCATCTCCCGCCCCGAACAGGTCATGGGCAAGTCCGGCCTGGAGATGTTCGAGGCCATCCGCCGCGGCGAGCTGCCGGCGGTGCCGATCGGCGCGTCGCTGGACTTCTTCCCGATCGAGTTCGAGCCGGGCCGCATGGTCTTCCAGGGCCACCCGAGCGCGCGCTTCTGCAACCCGATGGGCACGATCCACGGCGGTTGGATCGCCACGCTGCTGGACTCCGCGGTGGCCTGCGCGATCCACACCACGCTGCCCGCGGGCCGCGGCTACACCACCGCCGAGCTCAAGGTGAGCTACGTGCGCGCGCTGATGCCCGACGTGCCGCTGGTGCGCGCCGAGGGCAAGGTCATCAGCGCCGGGCGCCAGGTCGGCTTCGCCGAAGGCCGGCTCTACGGCCCGGACGGCCGCCTGTACGCCCACGCCACGACCACCTGCGTGGTGCTGCAGCCGCGCTGACGAGATGGGGCAGGTTCGGGTCGGACCGGGGCGGGACACAATCCCGCCATGTCCTCCGTTTCCTTTGCAAGCCCCGTTCGCACCCCGCCCGTCGCCGTCATCGACTTTGAAACCACCGGCATGGGCCCCAGCCGCGGCGCCCGGGCCACCGAAATCGCCGTCGTCCTCGTCGAGGACGGGCAGATCACCGGGCGCTACCAGAGCCTGATGCACACCGGCGCCTGGGTGCCGCCCTTCATCGAGTCGCTCACCGGCATCAGCAGCGCGATGCTGGCCGACGCGCCGCCGGCCGCGGCGGTGATGCGCGAGGTGGCCGAGTTCACCCGCGGCCTGCCGCTGGTGGCGCACAACGCGGCCTTCGACCGCAGCTTCTGGGAGGCCGAGATGGCGCTGGCCGGCCTGCCGCCGGACCCCGCCCACCACTTCGCCTGCACGCTGCTGTTGTCGCGCCGCCTCTGGCCCGAGGCGCCGGACCACAAGCTGGGCACGCTGGTGACCTGGGCCGGGCTGACGCGCGACGGCCGCGCGCACCGGGCGATGTCGGACGCCGACGTCACCGCCCAGCTGCTGATCCGCCTGCAGCAGCACGCGGCCGAGCGCTGGGCCGACGCCCTCGGCCCCCAGGGCGCCGACCATGGCCTGCTCTGCGAGGTGCAGACCCAGTCGCGCCGCGTGCTGGCGCGCGGCTGGGTGCCGAGTCGGGCTGCAGCGCCGCTGTAGCCCATGAAGCCGGCGGCGGCTCAGCCGCCGCGCTTGGCCAGCAGGGCGCGGCCAACGCGCGAGCCGCTGCCCTGCCCGAGTGCGTTGCGGATGAAGGCGCCCGCGTCGATCAGCGCGTCCAGGTCCACGCCGGTCTCGATGCCCAGGCCGTGCAGCAGCCAGACCACGTCCTCGGTGGCCACGTTGCCGGTGGCGCCCTTGGCGTAGGGGCAGCCGCCCAGGCCGCTGACGCTGGTGTCGAAGGTGGCGATGCCCAGCTCCAGCGCGGCGTAGACGTTGGCCGCCGCCATGCCGTAGGTGTCGTGGAAGTGGCCGCTGACCTCCTCCAGCGGGTAGTGCGCCAGCGCCGCCTCCAGCGCGGCCTGCACCCGCCGCGGCGTGCCCACGCCGATGGTGTCGGCCACGCCCACGTGCTGCACGCCGATGGCCTTCATCAGCCGCGCGACCAGGCCGACGCGCTCGGGCGCCACGTCGCCCTCGTAGGGACAGCCCACGGTGCAGGAGATGGCGCCGCGCACCTTGACGCCCGCCGCGCGCGCCGCGGCCACCACCGGCGCGAAGCGCTCGATGGACTCGGCGATCGAGCAGTTGATGTTCTTCTGGCTGAAGGCCTCGCTGGCCGCGCCGAAGACGACGATCTCGTCCGGCCGGGTCAGCGCCGCGGCCTCCCAGCCCTTGAGGTTGGGCGTCAGCACCGAGTAGCGCACGCCGGGCGCGCGGGCGATGCCGGCCATCACCTCGGCGTTGTCGGCCATCTGCGGCACCCACTTCGGGCTGACGAAGCTGGTGACCTCGATCTCGCGCAGGCCCGCGGCCTGCAGGCGCTGCACCAGCTCGATCTTGGTGGCCGTGGGCACCGGCTGCTTTTCGTTTTGCAGGCCGTCGCGCGGGCCGACCTCGACCAGCGTGACCTTGGAAGGCAGGGCGCTCATCGTCACTCCTGGGTGGTGAGTTTCAGCAGCTCGGCGCCCTCGGGCACCTGGTCGCCCACGGCGTAGAGCAGCTCGGCCACCACGCCGTCGCGCGGCGCGGCCAGGGTGTGTTCCATCTTCATCGCCTCCATCACCGCCAGCGGCTGGCCGCTCTTGACGGTCTCGCCCGGCTGCGCCAGCAGCGCGATCACCTTGCCGGGCATCGGCGCGGTGAGCCGGCCGCCCTGCCCGGCGGCTTCGCCGGCGTGGGCGATCGGGTCAATCTCCTGCAGCTCCAGCGTCCCGGCGGCGCCGAAGACGGCGTAGCCCTCGCCCTGGGCGTAGACGGTCAACGTCAGCCGCTGCTCGCCGAGCAGGACGTCGTGCCGGCCGTCGCCCAGCGCCTTGGCGGTCAGGCGCCAGTCCTCGCCACCCAGCGATAGCCGCAGCGCGCCGTCGTGCAGGCGCTCCAGCGTCGCGATGTGGCGCTCCTGGCCGACGCGCAGTTCCAGCCGGCGGCGCGCGCCGCCGTGGATGCGCCAGCCGTCGCGCTTCGACCAGGGGTCGGCGTCCTCGCGGGCCGCCTCGGCCGCGATCCGGTGCGCCGCCACGCCCGCCGCAGCCTGCGCCAGCGACAACGCGCCGACGTTGAACAGCGCATCGCGCTCGCGCTCGATCAGCGCGGTGTCCAGGTCCGTGCCCGCAAAGGCGCGGCTGTTCACCACCCGGCGCAGGAAGGCCACGTTGGTCGACAGGCCGACGATGTGCGTGTCGCGCAGCGCCGCATCCAGCCGCGCCAGCGCCTGGGCGCGGTCGGCGCCCCAGACGATCAGCTTGGCCACCATCGAGTCGTAGAAGGGGCTGATCGCGTCGCCCTGGCGCACCCCGGCGTCGACGCGCACGGCCGCAGGCTCGGCCGCCCCGTCCTGCGCCGCGTTGCGCTGGAAGCCCACGTGCGCCGGCCAGCGCAGCACCTGCAGCGTGCCGGTGGCGGGCAGGAAGCCGGCGTCCGGGTTCTCGGCGCAGATGCGCGCCTCGATCGCGTGGCCGTGGATGCGCAGCTCGTCCTGCCGCGCCGGCAGCGGCTCACCCGCCGCCACGCGCAGCTGCCACTCGACCAGGTCGTGGCCGGTGATCGCCTCGGTCACCGGATGCTCCACCTGCAGGCGCGTGTTCATCTCCATGAAGAAAAAACGCAGGTCCCCGTCCGCCGTCGGCTCGGCGATGAACTCCACCGTGCCGGCGCCGACGTAGCCCACCGCCTTCGCCGCAGCCACCGCGGCGGCCCCCATCTCGGCCCGGCGGGCTTCGCTCATGCCGGGCGCCGGGGCCTCTTCCAGCACCTTCTGGTGGCGGCGCTGCACCGAGCAGTCGCGCTCGAAGAGGTAGACGCAGTTCCCCTGCGTGTCGCCGAAGACCTGGATCTCGACGTGCCGCGGGCGGGTGACGTAGCGCTCGACCAGCACGTGGTCGTCGCCGAAGCTGGCCTTGGCCTCGCGCTGGCAGGAGGCGAGCGCGGCGGCAAAGTCCTCGGCGCGGTCCACCCGGCGCATGCCGCGGCCGCCGCCCCCCGCGCTGGCCTTGATCAGCACCGGGAAGCCGATGCGCTCGGCCTCGCCCTGCAGAAAGGCCGGCTCGTTGCGGTCGCCGTGGTAGCCCGGCACCAGCGGCACGCCGGCGCGCTCCATCAGCGCCTTGGCGGCGGCCTTGCTGCCCATCGCCGCGATGGCTTCGGGCGGCGGGCCGATGAAGACCAGGCCGGCGGCCGCGCAGGCCCGGGCAAAGTCCTCGTTCTCGCTCAGGAAGCCGTAGCCGGGGTGGATGGCCTGCGCACCCGTGGCCTTCGCCGCGTCCAGGATGCGCTGCCACTGCAGGTAGCTGTCCTTCGCGGCGTTCCCGCCGATGTGCACCGCCTCGTCGCAGGCGCGCACATGCTGGGCCTGCGCGTCGGCGTCCGAGTACACGGCCACCGTCTGCACGCCCAGGCGGCGCGCGGTCTGGGCGACGCGGCAGGCGATCTCGCCGCGGTTGGCGATCAGGATCTTCTTGAACATGCGTGGTCTCGGAGTCAGTGGCCCAGCCAGGCGGGGCTGCGTTTCTGGAGGAAGGCGCTCACGCCCTCCTTGCCTTCGTTGCTGCCGCGGATGTCGGCGATGCGCCGGGCGGTGTCCTCGCGCAGCGCGGCGCTGATCGGCTGACCGGCCAGGTCCTGCACCAGCTGCTTGCAGGCCTTGACCGCCGCCGGGCCGTTGGCCACCAGCGCGTCGACCAGGCCCTGCACCCGCGCATCGATCTCGGCGGCCGGGCAGACCTCGTGCACGAAGCCGATGCGCTGCGCCTCGGCCGCGCTGAAGCGCTCGGCCGTCACGAAGTAGCGCTGCGCCGCGCGCTCGCCCATCGCCCGGATCACGTAGGGCCCGATGGTGGCCGGCAGAAGGCCGAGCTTCGCCTCGCTGAGGCAGAAGTTCACCCCCTCGGCCGCGACCACGACGTCGCAGACCGCCGCCAGCCCCACGCCGCCGGCGTAGCAGTCGCCGTGGATGCGGCCGATCACCGGCACCGGGCAGCGGTGGGTGACCCAGAGCATGTCGGCCAGCGCCTGGGCGTCGGCCTTGTTCTGCGCCCAGTCGTAGTCGGCCATGGCGCGCATCCAGTTCAGGTCCGCCCCGGCGCAAAAGGCCTTGCCGCGACCGCCCAGCACCACCACGCGCAGGTCGGGCTCCTCGGCCAGCGCCAGGAAGGTGGCCGCCAGCTCGGCGATGACGCCGTCGTTGAAGGCGTTGCGCACGTCCGGCCGGTTCAGCCAGACCTCCGCCACGTGCGGGCGGGGGCGACGGATGTCGAGGGTGGAACTGTGGGTGCTGCTGCTCATCGTCATGTCTCCTGACGGGGATCGCCCATCACATCCAGATTCGCATCCGAAATCACATCCGGAACACGCCGAACTTCGCGTCGGGGATGGGCGCGTTCAGGCTGGCCGACAGGCCGAGTGCGAGCACGCGGCGGGTGTCGCGCGGGTCGATCACGCCGTCGTCCCAGAGCCGGGCGCTGGCGTAGTAGGGGTGGCCCTGAACCTCGTACTGCTGGCGGATCGGCGCCTTGAAGGCCTCTTCCTCGTCGGCGGACCAGGCGCCGCCCTTGGCCTCGAGGCCGTCGCGCTTGACGGTGGCCAGCACGCTGGCGGCCTGCTCGCCGCCCATCACGGAGATGCGCGCGTTCGGCCACATCCACAGGAAGCGCGGCGAGTAGGCGCGCCCGCACATGCCGTAGTTGCCGGCGCCGAAGCTGCCGCCGATGATGACGGTGAACTTGGGCACGTTGGCGCAGGCCACCGCGGTGACCATCTTGGCGCCGGCGCGGGCAATGCCCTCGTTCTCGTACTTGCGGCCCACCATGAAGCCGGTGATGTTCTGCAGGAACACCAGGGGCACCTTGCGCTGGCAGCACAGCTCGATGAAGTGCGCGCCCTTGTTGGCGCTCTCGGCAAACAGGATGCCGTTGTTGGCAACGATGCCCACCGGCATGCCCTCGATGTGGGCGAAGCCACAGACCAGCGTCGTGCCGTAGCGGGCCTTGAACTCGTCGAAGTCCGAGCCGTCGACCACGCGGGCGATGATCTCGCGCACGTCGAAGGGCTTGCGGGTGTCGGTGGGGATGACGCCAAGCAGCTCCTCGGCGTCGAACTTCGGCGCCTGCGCCGGCTGCAGCTTCAGCGGCTGCGCCTTGCGCCCGTTCAGCGTGCCCACCACCTGGCGGGCCAGCGCCAGCGCGTGCAGATCGTTCTCAGCCAAGTGGTCGGCCACGCCGGACAGGCGGGTGTGCACGTCGCCACCGCCCAAGTCCTCGGCGCTGACCACCTCGCCGGTGGCGGCCTTCACCAGCGGCGGGCCGCCCAGGAAGATGGTGCCCTGGTTCTTGACGATGATGGTCTCGTCGCTCATCGCCGGCACGTAGGCACCGCCCGCGGTGCAGCTGCCCATGACGACGGCGATCTGCGGAATGCCCGCCGCGCTCATGGTGGCTTGGTTGAAGAAGATGCGACCGAAGTGGTCGCGGTCCGGGAAGACCTCGTCCTGGTTGGGCAGGTTGGCGCCGCCGCTGTCGACCAGGTAGATGCAGGGCAGGTGGTTCTGCTGCGCGATTTCCTGGGCGCGCAGGTGCTTCTTGACGGTCAGCGGGTAGTAGGTGCCGCCCTTGACGGTGGCGTCGTTGCAGACGATCACGCACTCCACCCCGCCGACGCGGCCGATGCCGGCGACCAGGCCGGCGCAGGGCGCGGCGTCCTTCGTGCCGCCCTGGCCGTCCTTCTCCGGGTACATGCCGAGTGCGGCCAGCGGCGCGATCTCCAGGAAGGGTGTGTCCGGGTCGAGCAGCATTTCCACGCGCTCACGCGGCAGCAGCTTGCCGCGGGCGGTGTGCTTGGCGCGGGCGGCCTCGCCGCCGCCCTGGGCGATCGCCGCCAGCTTGGCGTTCAGGTCCTCGACCAGCGCACGCATCGCGGCGGCGTTGGCCTGGGCGTCCGCGGCGCGCGGGTTCAGCTTCGACTCGATGACAGCCATGGCGCGGTCCTCAGCAGGTTTCTGCAAAGAGTTCGCGGCCGATCAGCATGCGGCGGATCTCGCTCGTGCCGGCACCGATCTCGTAGAGCTTGGCGTCGCGCCACAGCCGGCCGGTGGGGTACTCGTTGGTGTAGCCCACGCCGCCCAGCGCCTGGATCGCCTCGCCGGCCATCCAGGTGGCCTTCTCGGCGGTGTAGAGGATCACGCCGGCCGCGTCCTTGCGCAGCGTGCGGCTGTGGTCACCACGGTCGGCCGCCTGGGCCACCGCGTAGCCGTAGGCGCGGCAGGCCTGGAAGGTCGAGTACATGTCGGCCACCTTGCCCTGCATGAGCTGGAACTCGCCGATGGCCTGGCCGAACTGCTTGCGCTCGTGCACGAAGGGCACGACCACGTCCATGCACGCCGCCATGATGCCCAGCGGCCCGCCCGACAGCACGATGCGCTCGTAGTCCAGCCCGCTCATGAGCACCTTGGTACCGTTGCCCTCGCCGCCCAGCACGTTCTCCTCGGGCACCTCGCAGTCGTCGAAGAACAGCGGGTAGGTGTTGCTGCCGCGCATACCCAGCTTGTCCAGGTGCTCGCCCTTGCTGAAGCCCTTGAAGCCCTTCTCGATCAGGAAGGCCGTCATGCCGCGCGCGCCCAGCTCCGGCTCGGTCTTGGCGTAGACCACCAGCGTGTCGGCGTCGCCACCGTTGGTGATCCACATCTTGCTGCCGTTGAGCACGTAGCGGTCGCCGCGCTTGTCGGCGCGCAGCTTCATGCTGACCACGTCGGAGCCGGCGCCAGGCTCGCTCATCGCCAGTGCGCCGACGTGCTCACCGCTGATCAGCTTGGGCAGGTAGCGGGCGCGCTGCGCGTCCGTGCCGTTGCGGCGGATCTGGTTGATGCACAGGTTGCTGTGCGCGCCGTAGCTCAGGCCCACCGAAGCGCTGGCGCGGCTGATCTCCTCCATCGCCACCATGTGGGCCACGTAGCCCATCGCGGTGCCGCCCAGCTCCTCCGGCACGGTCAGGCCGTGCACGCCCAGGTCGCCCAGCTTCTTCCACAGGTCGGCCGGGAAGAGGTTGTCGCGGTCGATCTGCGCCGCGCGCGGGGCGATCTCGGCCTGGGCGAAGTCGCGCACCGCCTCGCGCAGCGCGGCGATGTCCTCGCCCAGGGGGAAGGTGAAGGTGGATTCGAACATCGCGTGTCTCCTGGCCCGTCACGGGCATCTGGCGGTCTGCGCCGAGCAATTTGAGTGCCACTCAATACAAACCCTGATGCATGCGTTCTATGGGCAGGTACGGCGGCGTTCGCGCTGAAATCTAACAGCGTCCGCGCAGACACACAAGCATTTTTGAGTGATACTCAATTCATGAGCTCCACCGCCGCCACCCCCCCCGATGCCCCCGATGCCCACGATGCCGACGCCCTGCCCGAGGCCGAAGACGGCGCGGCCGGTGCCGCCGGCGAGCCCACGCGCAAGCGCCGCGCGCCCGCCAGCGCCAAGAGCGAGCAGCGCATCCGCGACCTGCTGCGCGTGGGGCGCGAGGTGTTTGCCGAGAAGGGCTACGAGCGCGCCACCACCACCGAGATCGCGCAGCGCCTGGGCATCAGCGAGGCCACGGTCTTCACCTACTTCCGCGGCAAGCGCGAGCTCTGCCTGCGCGTGATCGGTGACTGGTACGACGAAATCATCGCGGCCACCGAGCAGGGCCTGCCGCGCGATCAGCCGATGCGCGCCCAACTGGACTACCTGGTGCGCACGCACCTGCGGCTGTTCCTGATCCAGGGCACGGGGCTGTGCGCACTGGTGCTGTCGGAGGGCCGCTCGAAGGGCCAGGCGCTGGGCGAGAGCTTCCTGCCGCTGCAACGGCGCTACACCGCCCCGCTGATGGACCTGCTGGCGCGCGGCCAGGCGGTGGGCGAGATTCGGCGCGATGTCCCTTTGCGGCTGCTGCGCTCGATGGTGCTCGGGCCGATGGAGCACATCCTCTGGGAAGTCGTGGGCCAGAGCGACACCGGCCGCGCGGTGGACATCGACGCCGTCGCCGACCCGCTCGTCACCCTGCTTTGGTCGGCGCTGCAGGCGCCGGACCGCGAGCTGCTGGCGCTGCGCCAGATGCGCGATGAGGTGGCGGGAGCGCTGCAGCGCAGCATCGCCGACCAAGGCCCGGCCACTGGCGCGGAGTGAGCATTCGCGCGCCCGCCCCTGTCACTGAAGTGACTTACTAGGGTTTATTCTCTAATCATTGCTGCAATGCAGCAAGACCGCTTGAAATCGGTTGGGGGGCTCCTATACTTTGAACCATGCTGCAGTGCAACATCATTGCAGACCCCCCACCTACCCAACGGAGCCTTTCATGAACACCACGCCCGAGCAATTCGTCGCCGCCGGCAAGGCCAACCTCGAAACCTTCGTCGAGCTGAGCCAAAAGGCTTTTGAAGGCGTCGAGAAGCTGGTCGAACTGAACCTGCAAGCCGCGCGCGCCACGATGGCCGAGACCGCCGAGCAGGCCAAGGCCCTGCTGGCCGCCAAGGACGCCCAGGAAGTGCTGGCCCTGCAATCGGCTTACCTGCAGCCGGCCGCCGAGAAGGCTTCCGCCTACGGCCGTCAGGTGTACGAAATCACCTCCGCCACCCAAGGCGAAGTGGCCAAGCTGCTGGAAGCCCAGTTCGCCGCCACCCAGCAAAAGGTCGCCACCCTGGTCGACACCGCGATCAAGAACGCCCCGGCCGGCACCGAAAACGCCGCCGCGCTGATCAAGTCGGCCCTGACCGCCGCCAACAACGCCGTCGAAAGCGTGCAGAAGGCCGCCAAGCAAGCCGTGACCGTCGCCGAAGCCAACTTCGAGTCGATCAGCCAAAGCGCCACGCAAGCCGCCAAGGCCGCGACCGCCGCTGCGCCGAAGGCCCGCCGCACCGCCGCCTGATCGATCGGGCTTGCCCGCGATCGGCGCCAGAACGAACGAATCGACGCCTCAGGACGAGAGAAATCTCACGATTTTCTCAGTCGGATCTTGAACTTTGAGCCCCCGCCCCGATCACAAGAGGGCGCGAAGCTGGAAGATCGAGGTCATCCCGATGTTCTGATTGCGTGACTGGTTGTCTCCTCGGTACCTCCTGAAAGATTCTTTCCAGGTACCTTCCAACCCGGTGGTGTCCCCACCGGGTTTTTTTTGTCCCGGTGGTTTCGAGTTCGGCCCGATGCACAGCCTTGGTGCACACCGCCAACCCAGCCGGGATCGAGCCGCCCGGTCTCAGGCCGCGCCAGGGCACTGGATCCGGCACTGGCGCTTCGAGCCCCTGAGCGGATGGCCGCTGACCAGGGACTAACCCTTGACGCTCGCCATGCCGCGCTGCGATCAGGCCTCGACGGCGCGCGCTGTGCACATTGGCACGCTTCGTGTAAGAAGGCGGGAAACTCCCCCTACACTGAGCCCACCATGCACGACCTCCCGTCCGACTGGGCCGCCCTGTGTGCCGTGGTGCTGCTGCTGGGCATGCGCCACGGCTTCGACGCGGACCACCTGGCCACGATCGACGGCTTCACCCGCCTGGCCAGCCGACAGCGGCGGGCCCATGCGCGCTACTGCGGCGCGCTGTTCTCGCTGGGCCATGGCCTGGTGGTGATGGCCATCGCGCTGGCGGTGGGCGCGATCAGCGAGCGCTGGACGCCGCCGGAGTGGATCGACCTCTTCGGCGCCTGGGTCTCGATCGCCTTCCTGCTGACGCTGGGCATCGTCAACCTGCACGCGGTGCTGGCCGCCCCGTCGGGCAGCGTGGTCGGCCTGGTGGGCCTCAAGGGCCGGCTGCTCGGGCGCCTGACGCCCGGCAAGGGCCCGGTGGCGGTGGCGGTGGTCGGCGCGCTGTTCGCGCTGTCCTTCGACACCGTCAGCCAGTCGGCGCTGTTCGCGGTCACCGCCGCGCAGTTCGGCGGCGTCGCCCACGCGCTGATGCTCGGCGGCCTGTTCGTGCTCGGCATGCTGCTGACCGACGCCATCAACGGCTGGTGGATCGCCCGGCTGATCGCCCGCGCCGACCAGATCGCCGCGCTGGCCTCGCGGGTGATGGGCCTGGCGGTGTCCAGCGTCAGCCTGCTGGTGGGCGCCTTCGGGATCGCCAAGCTGCTGTCGCCGCGCGTGGACGCCTGGAGCGACGGCAAGGAGCTGGCCTTTGGCGCCGTGGTCGTGGCGGTGGTCGCTTCAAGCTACGCCGCGGCGCGCTGGATGGCGCGGCGCGGCCCCCTGCCTGCCGTCTGAGTCGCTGAGTCGCCCGGTGCATCCCCCTCGTCACGCCGCAGCGGCCCCGCTGCTGGCGCTTCCGGCGCTCCTGGCGCTCTTGTGTGCCGCCCCGGCGCCATCGACCGCGGCCGAGGCGCCGAACGCCGCCGACGCCCGGCTCGACCGCGTCGAGGTGGTCGGCCGCCACTACGACAACGCGGTGGGCAGCTCGGACGCCGCCTCGCAGGGCACGATCCGCGCCGAGCTGCTGGCGAGCCGGCCGGCGCTGCGACCTGGCGAGGTGCTGGAGTTCGTGCCGGGGCTGATCGTCACTCAGCACTCTGGCGACGGCAAGGCGAACCAGTATTTCTTGCGCGGCTTCAACCTGGACCACGGCACCGACTTCGCCACCACCGTGGACGGCATGCCGGTGAACCTGCCCACCCACGGCCACGGGCAGGGCTACTCGGACCTGAACTTCCTGATTCCCGAGCTGGTGGACCGCATCGCCTACCGCAAGGGGCCCTACTTCGCCACGCACGGCGATTTCGCCTCGGCCGGCGCCGCGGACATCCGCTACCGCACGCGGCTGGACGCGCCCTTCGCCCAGGTCACGCTCGGCCAGAACGGCTACCGCCGCGGCGTGGGCGCCACCTCGCAGGCGGTCGGTGACGACGTCCGCCTGACCAGCGCGCTGGAGTGGATGGGCAACGACGGCCCCTGGCAGGTGCCCGAGGCGCTGCGGCGCAAGAACGCGGTGTTCAGCCTGGCACAGGGCAACCCCGCGCAGGGCAGCACGCTCAGCCTGATGGCCTACGACGCGCACTGGACCGCCACCGACCAGGTGCCGCAGCGCTGGATCGACGCCGGCCACGACCGCTTCGGCTCGCTCGACCCCAGCGACGGCGGCCACAGCTCACGCACCAGCCTCTCGGGCGAGTGGCACCAGCGGGATGCCGAGCGGGAAACCCACGTCTCGGCCTACGCGATGCGCTACCGCCTGGCGCTGTATTCCAACTTCACCTACGCGCTGGAGCGGCCGGACACGGGCGACCAGTTCTCGCAGCAGGACGCGCGCAGCGTCTTCGGCGTCAACGCCAGCCAGGCCTGGCAGCATGAGATCGCCGGGCTGGACGCGCGCAGCGAGCTGGGCGTGCAGCTGCGCCACGACCGCATCCGCGTCGGCCTGTTCGACACCCAGGCCCGCAGCATCGTCTCGACCACGCGCGACGACCGGGTGCGCACGACGATGGCGGCGCTCTACGCGCAGTCCAGCGTCGCGCTGTCGCCCTGGCTGCGCAGCGTGGTTGGCCTGCGGCTGGATCAGGCCGACTTCGAGGTCGACAGCCTGACGAACGCGGCCAACTCCGGGCGCGCCCACGCTGTGAGGGGGTCGCCCAAGTTCAGCCTGATCGCCGGGCCCTGGGCGCGCAGCGAGCTCTTCCTGAACGCCGGGCGCGGCCTGCACAGCAACGACGCGCGCGGCAGCACCGCCCACGTCGACCCGAAGACGGGCGACGCGGTCGAGCCCGTGCCGGCGCTGGTGGCCTCCCGCGGCTGGGAGCTGGGCCTGCGCAGCGAGGCGCTGCCGGGCCTGCAGACCTCGATCGCGCTGTGGCGGCTGAACTTCGACTCCGAGCTGGTCTACGTCGGCGACGCCGGGGCCACCGAGGCGGCCGCCGCCAGCCGACGCCGCGGCGTCGAGTGGAACAACCGCTGGACGCCCAACGCCCACCTGCTGGTCGACGCCGACCTGGCCTGGACGCACGCCCGCTTCGCCAACGGCGACCGGATTCCGAACGCGGTGGACTCGGTGGCCAGTGTGGCCGGCACCGTCAAGGATGTTGGCGGCTGGTCCGTCACGCTGCAGTGGCGCTGGCTGGGCAGCGGCGCGCTGATCGAAGACAACTCAGTGCGCTCGGAATCCGCATCGACCTTCAACCTTCGCCTGGCACGCCGCATGGATGGTGGGTTGAATGGCTGGCTGCCCCGCGGCAGCGAGCTGACGCTGGACGTGTTCAACCTCTTCGACCGCCGGGTCAACGACATCCAGTACGTCTACGAATCCCGCCTGCCCTCGGAGGCGGCAGGCTCGTCGGTGGCCGACCGGGTGGTCCACCCAGCCGAGCCGCGCACGCTGCGCCTGACGCTGAAGACCGTGTTCTGAAGCCCAGAGCGGCGGCCCGCCGGTCAGCGCAGCCGGCCCTCGGCGCGCAGCAGCGCCACCAGCCGCGTCAGGCGCTTGACGCCCTCGGTGACGTGGCGGCAGCTCAGCGTCGCACCGCTGATGTTCGAGATGTCCTGACCCAGCTCCACCGCGTCGCTGGCCTTCTTGCCGGCGAACTGGCGGCGCCAGGCGGGCAGGCGGATCTCGCTGCCGTGGCTTTCGCGGTAGGACAGGATCTCGACCTGCTTGACTGCGCCGTCGTTGCCGAAGCCCACCGCGTAGGTGATCAGCTCGAACTTGCCGATCACCTCGTCGACGATCACCTGGCCCAGCAGCGCGTCGCCGCGGCGAGCCTGGTGGAGCTGCCAGCGCGCGCTGCGGGCGCGCACGCCGGCCTCGTCGAGCTTCTTCATCTGCGCGGCGTCGAGCGCGACGTCGAGTTTCTCGAAGCGATCGGCCTCGGGGAAGAGGCTGTGCATCGCCTGCTCGGCGCTCTGGTAATCCACCGCGAAGGCGCTGGTCGGCGCCGTGGCCAGCAGTGTCACCGCGCCAGCGGCAGCCAGCGGCATCAGGCTGGGTGCGCGCATCAGAAGGCCCAGCCCAGACCGAGGTTGAGGCGGTCCTTGTCGCGGCTGGAGCCGAAGCGCTGCACGTCGGCCTTGACGACCACGCCGCTGGCGACCTGCCAGTTCGCGCCCAGCGTGAGCACGCGCTCGGCGCTCGCCGCCGTGGGCGTCAGCCCCGCGCCCAGCTCGGCGTAGCGCTTGGCGGTGTTGTAGCGCTCCCAGCGCAGGAAGGGCGACAGGCTCTGGTCCTCGCGGCTCCAGGCCTTGTAGGCCGCCTGCAGGTAGCCGCCGTCGAAGGCCTCGGGGATCAGCGTCGTGCTGCCCACCAGCGGCGCGTTCAGCTCGGCGGTGTGGCTGATGCCGCCGTGCGCGTACAGCGCCGACAGGTCCCAGGCGCCCGGCTGCCAGCGCGCATGCGCCTCCCACAGCGTGACGCGCGCCTTGGTCGTGGTCTGGCCCTGGCTTGCACCGCCGGTGAAGAGGCCGCCGCCCAGCGTCAGGCCCGGCACCCCGCGCCAGTTGGCCGCGGTGAAGACCGACAGGTCGCGCGCGTGCGCCAGCTGCATCTCCTGGTGGATCGAGCCCAGCGGGGACTCGCTGCCGTCGGTGCTGGTGGCGTCCCACTTGCTCAGGTCGAAGCCGGTGGACAGGCCGAACTGCACCGACACGCCGTCGCCCAGCGAGCCGCCCAGCATCGCCCCGCCTTCGCGCCAGGTGGTTGGGATGATCGCGGTCTCGACGAAGTTGCGCTCCACGCCATAGAACGCCGGCGGCTCGTGGCTCTCATTGAGCAGGCCCAGCGGCACGAGGAAGAGGCCGCCGCGCAGCGACCAATCCGGCGTCAGCTGGCGCTCGACGTAGGCCTGCTCGACGGCCACTTCGCCGCTGTCGCTGGCCGAGGCCACCGCGTGCTCGACCTCGACCTCGGTGACCACGCGGGTGCGGGCGTCGAAGCGGTGCTGGAAACCGAAGACCAGGCGGCGCAGGTCGGCCTGGGTATTGGCGGACTTGCGCGTGCGGTTGTAGTTGAGCTCGCCGTAGCTGGTCAGCACGGTGGCGCCCTCCCCGCCGGCCGGGGCTGCGGCCACCGTCGCCTGGCGCTGCTTGACGGCATCCAGGTCGGCCTTCAGACGCTCCAGCTCGGCGGCCTGCTGGTCCAGGCGCTGGCGCAGCGTGGCTTCATCGACCGCCGGAGCCGATGCAGCGGCCGCGGGAACCGCCGCCGCAGACTGGGCCTGCGCGACCACCGGCAGCGCGGCGGCCGCAGCCGCGAGCACCGCCAGAGCCGGCAGAGTTGGTAGACGGCCGACGCGGGCCATCGAGGAGACGAGAGGGGTAGCGGTCATGATGGGCGTCACGGGTTGGGATTCAGGAAAGTCGGCGGGGGCGCGTCGGCTCGGCTCAGTTCGACCAGCCGTCGGTCAGCGTGGACAGGAAGGCGATCACGTCGTCGATCTCGCTGTCGCTGAGCGCGGGGCTGTCACCGGGGCGGCGGTTGTAGGGCACCTCGCTGGTGTTGACGTTGGCCTTGTAGGCGGCGGGCAGGTCGTCGTAGCGGTTGACGCTGCCGTCGGCGTTGAGCGAATAGAACTTCTCGGGGTAGAGGTCGCGCTGGACGTAGAAGGTCAGCGCCTCCTTGAGCGTCTTGAAGCGGCCGTTGTGGAACAGGGCCTTGCGCAGCGCGACGTTGCGCAGCGAGGGCACTTTGAACGCGCCGCAGAGGTCGGTGCGGCCGGTGAGGTCCCCGGTGGAGCGGGCGCACAGGCCGAGGTCGAAGTAGCTGGCATCGGCGTTGGCGGCCAGCTCGGGGTTGCGCGGCACGCCGAGGTTGTCGTAGCTGAAGTCGGTGAACAGCGGCAGGCTGCCGTCCGAGCCCTTGGCCGAGGGGTGGCAGGCCGCGCAGTTGCCCTTGCTGGGACTGTTGAACAGCGCCAGGCCGCGCAGCTCGGCATCGCTCAGGGCGGTGCGCCCGCGCAGGAACGCGTCGTACTTGCTGGTGTAGGGGCGGAAAGCCGCGTCTTCGAGCTGGTAGCGCTGCAGGGAGAGCTTGATGCGCTCGTAGGCGTCGTCGGGCCTGTCGAAGATGTCCGAGCCGTAGACGCGCTGGAACTCGGCGGCATAGCTGCCCTGCGCCAGCTTGGCCACCACCGCGGCCTTGCTGGGCATCGCCATCTCGACCGGGTTCAGGAAGGGCCCACCCGCCTGATCCGCCAGCGAGCTGGCCCGGCCGTCCCAGAAGAAGCCGCCACTGGGCGTGCCGTCGGCGGCCAGCGCAAAGGCCTGGTTGGTCGCGAGGTAGCGGATCGACGGGGAGACGCGCCCGCCCTGCAGCGTGAGGGCGACACCGCCGAGCTGCGCCGCCAGCGCGTTGTCCTGCGCGTGGCCGGCGCTGGCGCTGTGGCAGCTGGCGCAGGCCTGCTGGCCCGAGGCGGACAGCGACGTGTCGGCAAAGATCTTCTCGCCCAATGCGGCCTGCGCCGACAACGCCGTGGCGCTGTCCGTCGAGCTGCTGCCGTCGCTGCTGCTGGCGGAGCCCCCGCCGCCGCAGGCGCTGAGCAGGCTCAGCAACCCAGCACACGCCAACAGCGCCGCCTGGGCGCGTAGGCGCTGCAGGGTCGATGCGGCGCGGTGAGGTTCGTGCGCGGCCTGCGGCAAGGGGAAAGTCGTGAACATGGCGGCAAGGCGTGGTCTGGACTGGGATGCAGTGAAGTATATCTATAATGCGAATCGTTCTCATTTGTGTTGTTTGCTTTCAACATGAGCGCCCTGCCCCACGACGCCACGCCCTCACTGACCTCGGCCCGAGTGCTGCGCCGCATGCGGCCCCTGCTCGGCACCTACGTCGAAATCGCCCTGCACACGCAGGATTCGGCGCAGGCGCCAGGGTTGGAGCGCGCGATCGAGCGCGCCTTCGCCACCATCGCCCATGCGCAGCGCCTGTGGAGCTTCCAGGACCCGGACAGCGAGCTCTCACGCCTGAACCTCCAGCCCGGACGTCGCGTGCCGGTCTCGCCGGCCACCCAGCGCCTGCTGCGGCTGTCTCGGGCGCTGACGCGGCTGTCCGAAGGCCGATTCAACTTCACGCTGGGGGGGAGCCTGGTGGCGCGGGGTGTGCTGCCCGACCATGGCGGTCCGAGCGCCCTGCCGGTGGGCGAGCCCGACGATGTGGAGCTGGGCCCCGGCTGGGCTCACCTGAGGCGCCCGGTGCGGCTGACGCTGGACGGGATCGCCAAAGGCTACGCCGTCGATCAGGCCGTGCGGCTGCTGCGCGGCGCCGGGGTGCCGGGAGGCTGGGTCAACGCCGGCGGTGACCTGCGTGTCTTCGGCGAGGGGGCCGTGCCGGTGCGGCGGCGCGAGGCCGACGGCCGCCTGCAGTCGCTGGGGGCGCTGCGCAATGGCGCGATCGCCACCTCGGTGACCGCGCCGACGCCCGAGCTCGCCAGCGCCTTTCCCGGTCGCCTGCTGGGCGCCGCGGGCGAGCCGGCAACGCCCGGCACCTGGACCGTCCTGGCACAGCGCGCCTGGCGGGCCGATGCACTGACCAAAGTGGCGGCGAACAGCCCGCCCGAGCAGCGCGCCGCCGCAGTCGCGAAGCTGGGCGGTCGGCTGGTCGAGGTCCCGCTGGCCCCATTACCGACCATTTCCGACCATCACCGACCCCGCCCAGACCGCGATGGAACTGAGCTGAGAATGTCGTCATGAAGGACTACCCTCGTGGCTTCCTGCCCACACTGCTCGGCGTCTTCGCCGCCACCTGGCTGAGCGGCCTGCTGCTGGGGCCCACCACGCTGGTGCTGCGCGCGCAGTGGGAGCTGCCCTGGCGCCTGAGTGGCGCGGGCCGGCTCGGCACCGCCGCATTGCACGTCGCGGCGGCCTTCGTGCTGCTCTTTCTGGCTGGGGCGTTGTGGAGCCTGCACATGCGCCATGGCTGGCACCGCCAGCGCCGTCGCGGCAGTGGCGGCGCGCTGGCGAGCGTGCTGGCGCTGCTGGCGTTCAGCGCCCTGGGGGTGTCCTACGCCGGTGACGAAGGCCTGGCCAATGGCGCGGCCTACTTGCACCTGGCCGCCGGCGTTGCCCTCTTGGGGCTGCTGGTGCGGCACGCCCTGCGGGGGCGCCGGCGACTCGGGCGAGGGATGCGCTCGATCAACCGGGGACGCGCAGGGCATCGGCCACAATCGCCCGCCGGCCTTCCTGGCGCGCGCGCAGACGAGGGCTCGGCGAGATCGGCATGGCGCTGAGCCTCTGCGTCCCGCACGCCCCCCTTGATCGCACCCGCGCCGCCGCAGGCACGGCCCCATTCAAACCACAGAAGGACGACCCACCATGTGCTCCAAGACCGCCCTACTCGCCGCCGCCCTGCTGAGCCTGGCCGCCACCGCCCACGCCGACGTCACCGTCAAGGACCCCTGGGTGCGCGCCACCGTGATGCAGCAGAAGGCCACCGGCCTGTTCGTGCAGCTGACCTCCAGCACCGACGCACGCCTCATCTCGGCCGCCACGCCGGTGGCCGGCGTGGCCGAGATCCACGAGATGGCGATGGAAGGCAATGTGATGAAGATGCGCGCCGTGCCGGGCGTGGACCTGCCCGCAGGCAAGGCCGTGGACCTCAAGCCAGGCGGCTACCACGTCATGCTGATGGACCTGAAGAGGCCGCTGAAGGAAGGCGACAACGTCGAGGTCACGCTGACCATCGAGGGCAAGGACCAGAAGCGCGAGACGCTGGTCGTCAAGGCCCCGGTGCGCCCGCTGGCCGGCAAGCCGATGGCCGACCACGGCGCGATGCACCAGCACTGATCGCCGCAGCGCCTCGGCGGCCGATGACGGACAACGGGCCCCGCGGGGCCCGTTGTTCATGGCACGCTGAGACACTGTCGGCGCTCAGGGCGCCTCGTCGCCCAGCAGGAAGTCGGCCTTGCCGAGGTCAACGCCCGCGTGGCGCAGCAGCGCGTAGGCGGTGGTGACGTGGAAGAAGACGTTGGGCAGCGCCCAGTGCTTCAGGTAGGCCTCGCCCAGCATCGTGCGGGTGCGGCCGTCGCGGCCCACCGGGAAGGTCACCTCGCGCGCCTCCTGGCCGTCGATGGCCTCTGGCGGCACCGTGGCCAGCCAGTCCAGCGTGCTGGCGATGCGCGCCTTCAGCTGGTCCAGCGTGGTCTCGTTGTCCTCGTGGCGCGGGGCCTGCAGGCCGCCCAGGCGCGCCACGCCGTACTTGGCGGCGTCGCAGGCGATGCGCACCTGCGAGGCGAAGGGCAGCATGTCCGGCGCCAGGCGCATCGTGACGAAGACGTCCGGGTCGAAGCCGCGGGTGCGGGCGTTCGCGCCGGCCTTGACCAGGCAGTGGTAGAGGTTCGACAGCGCCGTGCGGAAGACGGGCAGGCTCGCGCTGGACAGGGTGATGGTCATGTCGGGATCTTTCGGTGCATCGCGCCGGCAGAGAGCCGAGCGTCAGCCGCGCTGGCCGCTGGACTCGTACAGGCGCTCGAAGTTGGGGTTGGTGTAGAAGGAATCGGCCAGGTAGGCCACCGGCGAGTCGATGAAGCCCAGCACCTTGCGGCTCAGTGCCTGGATACCCAGGTCCGGGTAGCAGGAGGCGGTCAGCTCGTGGCAGTAGTACTTGCCGTTGCCGGGCTTGAAGTTGAAGTCGTAGGCCACGTCCTGGTCGGCGCAGCGGATCGCCTGGGCGATCGCGCGCGCCTGGCCCGACGCCGGGCGCAGCAGCACGATGCGGTCACAACGGCAGAAGTCGATCAGGTCGATGCGCTGGGCGCCCTCGGCGATCGCATGGACCATCAGGCCGTCCCCGATGTACACGCCGCTGTGGCTGCAACCGCTCTCCCCTTTGGGGATGAAGTAGCCGTCGAGGTAGTTGACGTAGCCGCGCATCAGCACATCACCCGGCTGGACCTGGGCCATGAGGCCGCGCGTTTCCAGCCCCTTGATGCGAAACGAACTGGGTTGGTAGATCACCCAAAACGGCCCGGGGAAGACCTTGATGTCGCCAAAGACCGTCAGGAAGGCCTTCTTGATCCGGTACCAGAGTGATTCCACCGCGTGCTCCTCGTTGCCCCTCAGCCTAAGCGATCACTGCGCCGGGTCGCGCAGCTGCCAGCGGATCTCGTCGATCTGCTTGAGCAGCTCGGGCGAGAGCTCGGTGCCCCAGGCGTCCAGGTCCTCGTCGAGCTGGGCCACGCTGGTCACGCCGATGATCGTGCTGGCCACGCTCCAGCGGCGGTAGCAGAAGGCCAGCGCGAGCTGGGTGGGCGTCAGGCCGTGCTCGCGCGCCAGGGCGTTGTAGCGCCGCGCGGCGTCCAGCGCCTCGGGCCGGCCCCAGCGCTGCGCCTTCATGCTGTCGAACAGGGCCATGCGGCCCGGGCGCTGCTCGGCGTCGTTCAGGCCGACGCCGTCGTACTTGCCGGTCAGCAGGCCAAAGCCCAGCGGCGAGTAGGCCAGCAGCGACACCTGGTGGTGGTGCATCGCCTCGTCCAGGCCGTTGTCCACCACGCGGTTGATCAGGCAGTAGGGGTTCTGCACGGTGGCCACGCGCGGCAGGCCGGCGCGCTCGGCGACGTGGATGAATTCGCTCAGGCCGTAGGGCGTTTCGTTGGACAGGCCCACCGCGCGCACCTTGCCCGCTTGCACCAGGCGCTGCAGCGCCTCGAGCTGAACCTCGATGGAGCTGCAGGGCTTGAGCTTGCGCGGCTCGAAGTAGGCCATGCCGAAGACGGGGGCGTGCCGCACCGGCCAGTGGATCTGGTAGAGATCGATCACGTCGGTCTGCAGGCGGCGCAGGCTGCCCTCGCAGGCGAGCACGATGTCGTCGGCCGTCAGGTCGGCGCTGCCGCCGCGGATCCAGTCCATGCCGCGTGAGGGGCCGGCCACCTTGGTCGCCAGCACGACCTTCTCTCGCGCGCCGGGCCGCGCCGCGAACCACTGGCCGATGATCGTCTCGGTGGCGCCGCAGGCCTCGCGCCGGGCGGGCACCGCGTACATCTCGGCGGTGTCGATGAAGTTGACGCCGTGCTCGAGCGAGCGGTCGAGGATCGCGTGGGCGGTGGGCGCGTCGACCTGCTCGCCGAAAGTCATCGTGCCCAGGCAGATCGGGGTGACGCTCAGGTCGCTGCGTCCGAGGCGGACAAGTTCCATGCTCAAGGGGTCTCCAGCTCTGGTGAAGGGGTTCGAGGGGCCTGCGACGGCGATGACAGGCCACGGCCTGTTGCGGACAAGCCGCAGGTTGTGACCGTGCGGTTGTGCCTCGCTGCGCCGCCGCAGTGTGCCGCAACACGGCGCAACCTGCCCGCCCGAGCGCCGTGTAAGCTCATTGATCACTTCCATCGGGCGGCTCGCCTCGCCCGGAACCCGGATGGTGGCCCGCCAGAGGTCGGGGCCGCCGCCGCCCGCCAGGGATTTCAACGATGAGCACAACGATGACCCCCCCGCCGCCCGGATTCGCCCGGCGCCTTTTGCCCGCCCTGTTCGCCGCGGGCGCCCTGGCCAGCGGCTTCGCTCACGCTCAAAGCGCCGACGCCTGGGCCAACTGGCGCAGCGCCGACAGCGCACATTTCCGGGTGCACTTCCGCGGTGAGCAGCGTGCCCAGGCCGAAAAGGTCGCCCGGGCCGCCGAGCTCGCCTTCGGCCGCATCGCCCCCGCGCTGCAGTGGGAGCCAGGCGGCCCGATCGACCTGGTGGTCTACAGTGAGTTCGACCAGGCCAATGGCTTCTCGACGCCGCTGCCGGCCAACCTGATCGGCGCCTTCCTCGCGCCGCCGGAAGGCGAGCTGCTCGACAACAGCCCCTGGCTGGAGCTGCTGCTGACGCATGAGATGGTGCACGCCATCCAGCTGGACAAGGTGCGCAGCGCGCCCAAGGTCCTGCGGGCCATCTTCGGGCGCATCGCCTGGTTCTTCCCGAACCTGTTCATGCCGTCCTGGGCGCACGAGGGCCTGGCGGTCTACCACGAGGCCGCGCAGGACAGCGTGGCCGCCGGCGCTGCGCTCGGGCGCGGTCGGCTGTACGGCGCCAACTTCGAAGGCTGGCTGCGCGCCGAGCAGGCCCGCGGCTTCCCCAAGCTGTCCGAGCTCAACGCCGACGGACGCGCGCTGCCGCTGTCCAAGTCCTACCTCTACGGCGGCTACTTCTTCGACTTCCTCGCGCGCCGCTACGGGCCGAAGGTGGTCGGCGACTACGTCGAGAACTACAGCGGCAACATCGTCCCGCGCTTTCACACCAACCCGCGCGAAGCCACCGGCAAGACGATGGACGAGCTGTGGGACGACTTCATCGCCGACCTCAACACCCAGGTCAGCCAGCGTGCCGCCGCCCTGCGCAGCCAGCCCGAACAGATTGGCAAGGCGCTGGACCAGGACCACTTCGACATCCCCACCGTCGCCAGCCTGCCCGATGGGCGTACGTTGGCGGTGCTCGACGATGGGGTGGGCGCGCCGGAACTGGTGCAGTTCGACGCGCAGGGCCGTCGCAGGTCGCTGGCCACACTCGGCGGCACGGCGCCACGGCTGGACGCCAACGCCCGCGGCGAGTTGTTGCTCACGCAGGTCGATCTCTGCGACACGTACTACCTGGCCTATGACGTCTATCGCGTCGATGCCAAGAGCGGCGCGCTGGACCGCCTGACGCACTGCGCCCACCTGCGCCGCGCCACTCAGGCCGGCGAGCGCATCCTGGCGCTGCAGCTCGACGCCGGCCGCACTCGCCTGGTCAGCCTCGATCGGCGCGGTGGCGACCTGCGCCGAATCTACAGCCCCGCCTCGGACGACGCCGATCTGGTGGACCTCGCCGCCTCGGAGGATGGCCAACACGTCCAGCTGATCGAGCGCCTGGCGGGGGACTGGAAGATCCTCGACCTCGACCTGGCCAACCCCGGTGCTGCCCCGCGCGTGCTGCTGTCAACCAACGCGCCGATCCACTCGCTGCGCCAGTCGGCTCAGGGGCTGGAGTTCATCGGCACGCGCGGCGGTGTCAGCAACGTCTGGCGGCTGCTCCCCGGCGCCACGGCGCAGGTGCAGCGCCTGACGCACAGCCACACCGGCGTGGTCGCGCATGGCGGCAGTCAGGCCGACGGTTCGCTCGCCACCGTGGCGATCACCGCCGACGGCTTCCGCCTGAGCCGACTCGAACAGGGCACCGCGCTGCAAACCGTGGCGCTGGCGGGCGGCAACCAGCTGCGTGTGCCAAACGGCGGCTCAGCCACCGCCGCCCCAGCCGCGCCGGTCGCCGCGGTGGCCACGGCGTCGTCGCAGGCCGCTGCGGCCGCACTGGCAGCCGTGCCAGCCACAGCGCCCGTCAAGGCCAGCCCTGCGGTGGTCGAAGCCGCTGTGCCCGTGCTCGGTGAGGATCGACGCTACCTCGCGCTGACGTCGATGTACCCGCGCTCCTGGTGGCCGATCATCGCCAGCGACCGCGGCCTGTCGGCCTACGGCGCCAGCACCTACGGTGCCGACGCACTGGGCTGGCACCAGTACGCCGCGTCTTTCGCCTGGGAAACCTCGCAGCACGAACCCATCGGCAGCCTCGAATACCTCTGGCTGGAAAGCCAGCTGCTGTCGGTGCAGCGCACGCTGACGGCCACCGCCTGGCGCGATCTGGGCAAGAGCAAGTACGACACCCTGGGCTACGAGCGCCACACCCAGGCGCAGTGGCTCAGCACGCTGCCGCTGCGCAGCCTCAGCCACCGTCTGACCTTCGGAATCGGCGCAGCAGTCGACCGCATCGAACAAGTTCAAACCGAGCCGCAAAGCAGCACGACAAGTCGCAGCGACAAGATCGCCGCGGCGCTGGTCGACTACGACAGCCGACGCAGCAATTGGTGGAGCGAAGGGGCCAACCGAGGCCTGCGCGCCAGCCTGCTGTACGAGAGCTACAAGCCGTTGCGCTCCTCCGAGGACCGTGCGGCCGGCACCGGCTTCAACGGCGACCTGCTGCGTGCCGACCTGCGCGGCTACGTCCCGGCCGGGCGCACCGTGCTGGCGCTGCGCTACACCGAAGCGCACGCCCGGGATCGCACCCGCGCCTACCAGCTCGGCGGGGCCACCGACCCGCAGCTGCAGCTGGGGTATACGCTGAATAGCCGTGACATCTCGCTGCGTGGCTATCACGGCAATGAAGTGGCGCTGCGCGGTCAGAACGCCCGAGTGGCGTCGGTGGAATGGCGCACCCCGATCGCCGACATCGACCGCCACGGCATGGTCCCGCCGTTTGGCATCAACCGGCTGTCGGCCGCGGCCTTCTTCGACGTCGGTGGCAGCTGGAACGTAGGGACTGCCAAGCCAGCACGCTATTACCGTGGCGTCGGCATCGAAGTGCTTGGCGAAATCAAGCTGCTCTACGCACTGGGCCTCAATCTGCGCCTAGGCGCTGCCCACGGCCTGGACGACGTAAAGGACACGATCGGCTACCTGACCGTCGGTCGGGCATTCTGATCGGATCGACCTGAGCATGAGAGGGCCACCCCATTGGGGCAGGCCCTCATCGTTTGCGCCCGAACACGGGAATTACCGAGCCTCCCGTGATCGGGCCATCTGTCCCGTCAACCCCCTTCAGGGGCCCGAAATTCCCAACGCAACAGAAGTTGGCACAAGACTCATTTTTCGCCCCTCCAAAGCCGAAGCCCCCGCCGCTGAGGTAGCGGAGGGGGCTTAGGGGGATAGGAGCCTGACGATGACCTACTTTCACACGCGAGTGCGCACTATCATCGGCGCTGAGGTGTTTCACGGTCCTGTTAGGGATGGGAAGGGGTGGGACCACCTCGCTATGGTCGTCAGGCGTAACTGGTTGCCGAAGTGATTTATTCACTTCGACCAATTCGCAGAAGTCTGAATCAGCTGATTGATTGTATCACCAGT
>Ga0228698_1000342_pt1 | contig 39598 bp, 60 predicted proteins | sample McNCre117_Aug_MG_FD_178015 | JGI IMG/M metagenome (GOLD analysis project Ga0228698, IMG submission 178015) | Freshwater microbial communities from McNutts Creek, Athens, Georgia, United States - 1-17_Aug_MG | ecosystem: Environmental > Aquatic > Freshwater > Creek | place: USA: Georgia... | reverse complement strand
TGGACTTCTTCAGGAGAAGATCCTTCTAAATTTGATGTTATATTTAACGAATTTATTAATCCTAAAAATATTCAGGATTATACAGGATAACTATACATGTCTAATTTAAATGATTATTTAGATAAGTCTTTTGGTAAAACTACTACTACTCCTAGCAGTAGTAGTAGTAATTTATCTAAATATTTAGATGAGAATTTTAATCCGAAAAGTACTAAAAATCTGAAATTGGAACAAAACCAGTATGATCAGGCTACACAATATGCTAATAGCCCTTTAGGAATGACCGGGAAATTCTTTAAAGCCATTCCTGGAGCATTTTATAATAATACTGTACAACCAATTATAGATGCAGCTAAAAGTGGAGTATCACAAGTATCACAAGGATATGGACAACTTACTGGACCAAATCAATCTCTTATACAACGTGGCGAAGGATTACTTAATATAGGTGCAGGTGCTGTTAATACAGTATCTTCACCAGTAGCACCATTTATGGCAGGACCAAGTAAAGCTATTCAGTTTGCTGGAGACAAACTTGCACAAACGCCATATCTACAAAAGTGGGGGGCAGCAAATCCGCAAGATGGAACTCTTACTCCAGCTGAACGAGTACTTGGAGGTATAGTTAATGCTACAGTTATTGGTGGGGCTATAGCTCCATTAAAAGGAGGACTCCTTAAATCACGTGTTCAATCAGCTATTGACGTAATGCCAAAAAGTGAATATACCAAGACAGGAACAGTACCAATTACAAAAGAATTGCCTGTTCGTAGTGCTGAACAAAACGCTACACCTGTAAATATCCAGACTCCATACCTCACTCCTGACCAGATGCCAACGATTCAGATGGGTCCTAAAGCAAAGTCTACGTTACCGACTATTACTACCGATACACCTCTTTATAGTAAGTTACCAGAGGTGAAGCCAGCAGAATTTAAACCTGTAGAATCAACTCCTGTTTTAGCAAAAACTAAATCTATAGAAACAAAGGTAGTACCTATAGAAACAAAGGTAGTACCTATAGAAACAACAACTGTTAAACCTGTAGAAAATAAAGTTGTCACTCCTCAGAAAACTGGGGCTATTACTAAAGTAGCTCGTGATTTAAATAAAAAACTTGTTAAACAAGGATTTGATGAATTACCTCCTGAAGTACAATCTAAATATACTCCTGAATCATATAAAGCAATTGAAAAAAATGTAGCTGACTTAATGACTAATGATATGCAATCAGCTATTGATATGGCTACAGGTAAAATACCTGTTAATAAAAGTATACATGGACATGGTGAAATTCTTTTTAATGCTGTAGCTCGACATGCTTCAGAGAATCTTGATAGTCAATTAATTCATGATCTTATTAAGTCACCTATTGGTAAACAACGAAGTCTTAACGCTCAAGGTCTTGGTGAGTCTGGTTTTAATAGTAATAAAAATTCTCCACTAAATATTATTCAAGATATACAAAATGCTCGTAAAAATGCTATTTTAAAAGGAAAAGATATACCAAATGACTATCAATCATTAAAAAAACATATAGAAAATAAAGCTTTTACAAAGTCAGATATTGTTGATTTTATTAAAAATATTAAACCTTGTTAATATGAATTTCTGTTTACCTAAGTTTGCACATGAGGCATTTATTCGAGAATATAAAAAGTCTCAGTTTTCTACATTAGAAAATTTATCATCTAATGACAGACGAGCTTTCTTTAAAAAACTTGTTGGTGATGAAAATGCGAAAAATGTAAATGCTCTTTTTGAAGAAAAGATGCTTTATAATCGCAGACGAAATGCAAATTTACTTGCAAAGGCTAGTAAAAAAGGTCGAGAATTTTTAACTGATGGAGAAAAAAATTATCTTAAAAAACTTCAAACTGAAGGTATTGATGACTGGGCCTCTACTGTTGCAGGACTCAAACCTGAAGTAAAAACTGAATTTATACGTAAAGTAAATAGCATTAAAGATGTAATGAGTGAAACTGACATACAAGCAATGCTTAGTGATTTTACTGATAAAAGACTTGGTATTAATATTACTCCTGAAGAAACCACTACTATTCTTAAAAAGGCTAATGAATTAACAGCCCTTAAAGAGAAAATGGATACGATTGTTCAAGATCCTAAATATATTGAACGACAGCAAACTGGAAAAGAAACAGCGGCAGATTTTAAAACCCGTATGGAATACGGTAAAAATAAAGTTGCTTTTGATGATTACGTATCAACACTTCTTCCTGATACACAAGCAGCTGGTTTAATTAATGCTTTCAAGCGATTAAATTCTTTTGAAGAATGGGCCTCGTTAGTAAAAAGTTTTAAATCTAGTATTGATATTTCTTTTACAGGAAACCAAGGAATAAATACTATATGGAATCCACTTTTATGGAAGAAAGGAGCAACTAGTTTCCTTAATTCTTTAAAAGCATTTAATCCTACTCTTAAATCAGGAGAAGCTTTATTTCTACAAAAAGCCGAAGTTGCTTCTCGAGTTAATGCTATTAATGGAAATTATGCACGAATGAAAGTAAGTTTAGGAATTGGTCGTGAAGAGGCTATCCCATCTAATATTCCAGAGCAGATTCCAGTTTTAGGAAGACTTTTTAAAGTAGGAAGTGATGCATATGCAATTAATGCTGTTAAACTACGGGCTGATTTAGCTGACACAATGATTGAAATATCTAAGAAATCTGGTGAAAATATTAAAAATAAAGCTCATGCTGAAGCTCTTGGTGAAACTATTAATTCTATGACTGGACGAGGTGGACTTAATACTTTTGAAGGGGCATCTAAAAAATTAAATTTATATTTTTATTCTGTGCGATTAATGAAAGGAGTAGCCAATACTCTTACAGCTCATCAGTTTAATCCAAAAGTAAAAGCAGATCGAGTAGCTTTATTCCAAGCTCGTAAAAATTTAGCGATTTCTGCTACTACTTTTTTTACTGTAATGCAGATATATGAAGCTATTAATCCTGGGTCAACTGCTATTGATCCTCGCGATTCTCATTTTGGTCAAATTAGAATAGACAAAGCTAATGATAAATGGGTAAATGTAGTTGGCCCATATCGACCTATATTAAAAGTAATGGCATCAGCTATACCTACAATGCACGATGGTAAATGGGGATTTTGGCGTAAATCAAATAAAGGAGTTTGGACTCGTATTGAAATTTATGGAAATAAAATTGCTAAATTTGGTCAATATACACCACTTGATGCATTTCAAGATTTCTTTACAGGTAAAGCTGCACCTATTTGGTCCCCAATAATTAACCATTGGAAAGGTTCAGATTATAGTGGAAAACCTCCTACTCCTACTAATGATGCTATAAACTTACTAGCCCCAATCACTCCAGTAACACTCCTAACTGACTGGATGAATGGCAACTCTTCAATTAGTTCAGCTTTATTAAATACTGGTGGTTTTAGCACAACTGACTATAGTAAAAAATAAGTTATTATTACTACCCCCATGATTATTGGAACTATTCTTGATACAATGCAAACAGATCCGCAGATTATTCCTGTTTTAATGGATTACTTCGGAGCCAGTGATCAAGTTTACTAATAATATTATGAAGAATCCATTTACAGAAGATTATGTTCGAGGTCTTGAAGAAGGGAGAAAACACCAATCCCCATCTCCTATTACTCTTGAAAGATTGGATAAACTTGAGAGTTATGTTCAAGGATTACCAGTAGAATTAATTACTGTTAAAAATGGTATTTCTAATATTAATGAAAAATTAGACGGTCACACTGAAGTACACGAAAAAATAGAAAAACTTGTAACATATACTAATGGACGTGTTCGTTTATTAGAAAAATTTATTTGGCTTGGAATGGGAGGACTCGCAGTTTTAAGTTATTTTTTTGCTCAAGATAGATTAAATCTTATTAATACAAATCAAATAGCTAATACTAATGTATGGGATACCCGTCAGAAATAACAAATGGAGCAATTCATGATCAGTATGATATACGTGATTTTCACTTCATACCACGAGGCGCATTTGATTGGAACACAGGATTTGATGTAGAAAAAGAAATTAAAGCTACTATGGTAGTAACAGACCAGAATGGTTCTGGTTCATGTGGTGGACAAGCCTGGGCACACTATGGAGCAGTCCTTGAGGCTGTAGCGACAGGAACATACGAGCCCCGATCTGCTCGCTGGCCTTACTCACATGTATTTGCTCCTGGTGGTGGTTCTATGGGTAAACCATTATCTGATTTTGTTATTAAAAATGGTTTTGCTTTAGAAAAGGACGCTGTTTCATATGAAAATGGACAACCACCATCTGAACGATTTATGGAGACTATCCCCGTACTTACTGCCGAAGGAATAGCTAATGCAGAAATTAGTAAACCACTTTCATATTTACAGGTAAATGGAGATATAGAGACTATAGCTAATGCTATTAGCAGTAACTATGGTTGTTGTATTGCTGTGTATGGTTCTAATAATGGGACTTGGAGAAGTAAGTTTCCTAAACCTCCCGTACAATGGGAATGGGCACACTGGATCTTTGCAGGTAAAGCAAAACTTATTGATGGGAAAAAGTACATTGGTATTTTTAATTCTTGGGGTCATTCAGTAGGAGAAAATGGTTGGCAGTGGTTGGGTGAGGAGTATTTCCAGAATGGAAACGTCTGGTATGGATATACTATGCAATGGGATTATAAACCTGCATTGCATAAATCGCTACTTATTAAAGCTGTAAAATTAATGCAGCAAATGGTAGAATTACTTGTTAAAAACAAAACAAAATGATTATCTCAAAAAATGGTTTGGCTGCAGTTATTATGTTACTTGGTTTTATTGGTGTTCATGTAACAAACATTGAATTAATACAATTCATTACAAATGTAGGAGATGCAATTGCATTTATCCTTGTAGTCTGGCACCAACTCGAGCGTAGTGATGTAGTTGGATTTCTTTTTAAGAAGTAGTATACTACTTGTAGGCCGTGTCTTGGCCGGAGCTAAAAAAAGCCTATTTATAGGCTTTTTTTAGTATGTGGATAAGTCGTTTTTAGCTCAAAAAATAGCGTATACTAGATAGAGAGGGAGCACCTATATGGTGCTCATTTATTCATTAAGCCCAGAAAGTATGCAACAACGTGATCGTCAAGGTCGCTATAAAGCAGAGCGCGTGACAACACGGTGGGAGTATATTGTGTGTTTAAGTATAGTAGGAGGTATATTTTTAGGATTGTTTATTGATGCTCAAAGTAAGCCATTAACTGTCATTAATACAGCTGTAGCATCGAGTGAAATATTACAACCAAAAGAGGTATTAATTGAGGTAAAATATAGTAAAGAAGGTATTGAACGTCTCATTCGAGAAACATTTACTGAAGCACCTAATACTGCGATAGCTATTGCTAAATGTGAAAGTTCACTAATTAGTAATGCTCAAAGTCATTATGTACAAAGTTATGGACGTGAAGAATCATTTGGAATTTTTCAAATTCATGCTCGTGACTGGGACGCTACAGCAAAAAAGCTAGGCTATGGAAACTACCGGACAGACGTAGAGGATAACATTAAAATGGCTCGATATTTGTATCAAGCTCGTGGTAACTTTAAAGACTGGACATGCTACAACTCGGGTGAGTATAAAAATTACTTAGAGTAATACTTAGAGTAAAAAGCAACACACCGCCAAGAAATTGGCGGTGTGTTGTACCTAGTACGGAACTTATAAAGTATATTAATAAAATAGCACCCTCGAAAGGATGCTATACCCATGCGCACGGGCGCGTTTGGGATTTTTGTATGGTCAGTCTGTTCCTGACAGTCAAGATTGGATCACGCTCCTTTCAACGACGAATGGGTTTGCGTTTAATGCAAGGTGGGCGACGTTTACCGTTCGCTGACCCACATTCCACGAGGAACAGGGTGAGGGCGGTTATTCCGATAGTACGCATCCTTGCAGTCTCCTTCGCGGCATACGGGTTTGTCGTCAACGAAGATGATGCCGGCCTTAGCCTTCAGCCCATGGCACCACACACAGTGGTAATGAGCATTGTAATCTGGTTCTCGCGTCATTGCTCCACCTTTTTGTTGAACGCTTCAAGCAACTTCGGGTCGGCCAGGACGCACTCCGGATGGTAATAGCCGTAGCCAAAATTATCCTGACTCACTGACAAGAAAATCATCTCGCCCATATCAACGCCGTGGTCGCACGCCTCACAAAGTGTCTGCCCGAGACGGCTGTTGAACGCCTTGACAGGGAACTGCGGACCTGGGTCGGGTAGTTCGTATTCGAGCGCAAGCATACGTTCGATTTCTGCAACTGGCTCATTCGACATGTTGCACCCCATGCAGTTTGCGCCAGTTGATGATTGCACATTCTGGTCCGCAAAAATGCTCGACTTCAGTAATATAGGGTGTGATATGGTAAGTCGTTACGGTTGCCAAATGCACCGGAATAAACTCATCGCACTCCCCACACTGTGTCATAGCGCACGGTGCGCCAAATAGGTCTTGATGAGCCTGTGCAAGCTCATCTTTCGACAGTTGTTTATCCACGTAAGCCTCCATTTGTTAAAGATCAGTTCTGCTATAAGCATAGCATATTAAGATAAAGAAAATATGGAGGAAAGTTAATACAAAAAATCCCCGGCGAGGAGGATTAGTTGTTAGGATAAGCGTCAACGGTACATTATTAAGAGGCTCGCTGTGGTGCGCCACCCCGTCCACTAGCCCCCCTAAAGTAGAGGCTTCATGGCTCTTATTACTGGAGTCATACCCCAGTGGACGGTGGAGCTACTGGCAACTGATACAGACGTTATCGCTCACTGATACACGTACTTTAGTCATTGCAACTGACTCAATTACTGGTAAATCAAAATCTATATCAAAATTTTGCGAGGACATTCCCTATTCTATAACGTCTCCTTTTGGGTGTAAAAGAATAGCTATATAATCTTGTTAGTCGAATATATATTATTCGTAATGTCAATATTTCATGTTCCCTTCAATCCTCGGTAAAGCTCGGCGCATGCGTTCACGTCTAAATAAACTACCTAACAACGCCAATCCTGGTGTTGGATACTCCTTCTTACCGTCTGTATAAGTTAGTTTCATACCCTCTCACTTAACCGAATAAACAACATCCCCACCCGCCTGCATGTGTATCTCAATCACCTTCCCCGGATGCTTCGCCTGGATGACACGCCGGATGTTGGCGGCGGTGCGGGGGAAGATTTGGGTAGTGTCTATGATGGGCATAGCATTAATAGCGTTGTTTTATGGCTCATTTTTTCGTCCTCTAGATCGGATCGGAGCAGGTCCACGAGTTCCAACAATATCTCGCGCGAAACTGTTTCGCGATAGAGTGGCTCACCAAAGTAGTAGAGTAAGAGGGTTTTGGTGCTGTTGTTTTGCTTGTGGTCGGCGGCTTGGAGGGGGGTCATGTTATTTACTTTCCTTAGCAGTAAATACGATTGTAAAGAGGTAACTAAACCAACCAAACCAAATTGCAGTATCGTAGTGTTTCCCATAACTAAAGCCAATAAGCGGGGTAACATAAATGGCATTGCTATCTTTAATCCATTCTTTTTTTACTATTTTCATATACTTTAATTTGTTACATCCGTCTTTGATAAGTCTACGTTGTGTTTGGCTGGCGTTTCAACAGCACGAGCTACTGTCCAGCCATACTTCTCTATTCGCGCCATTATCGTCTTAGGCTTTAATCCATTGACTTTAGCCAGCTCTGGCACTGTCATTTCAAGGCCCTTGTATTTGTACTTATTCATCAATCGTGTTTTGTTGAAAGGGGTTGTGAATGCCTTATTTAAACTCCAACCGTGTCTCATCCTTACATTGACTGAGTCAATATCACCACCGAGGCGTATAGACGCATCACAAGAATACTCTCCCTTATAGTAAACAGATGTTTTGCGATTGCGCGTTTGCTCTGCTCTAGTAGCCCAACGACAGTTCTTCTTTGAGTATCGTCTATCTGAATTGATACGGTCTAATGTAGTATCTTTCTCACCAAACATAAAAGCATGTGCATAGTACAAGTCACCCATATCACGCAAGAAAGCCTCAAAATTTTTCCATGATGATTGATAGGTGATGCCTCGACCACCATAATTGGCATACTTTGTATTGTTTGGGTTATCACACCTTGCTTTCATGGATTGCCAGCAACGGTATAGTCGGCTGTTCGTACTATGCCCATGAGTAAACGTAGTCATACTCATTTCTTATGACTAGTAACCTCGGCAGGGGTGGGGAGTACTTTAGCTATACGCTTACGGACACGGCCAATAGTGTGTACTACCTCTTTGTCACCTATTCGACCGAACATATCCGACAATTCGTCTAGTTCACGTTTGATTGAAACTCGCACCTCCTCCACCTTAGCGGACTGGGCGGTGGTTAGGGCTTTTTGGATTATGTGTTCAAATTCTACACGCTTGCGCTCATGTAGACAAACATCCTTATCCGCGAGCAAGTCCTGTACTGAGTACCACCAATCACGTAAATTTTCCTTCCAACCTACCACTTCATCTGTGTGTGTCATGTTACGGCATTAAGCGGTTAATAATGTGTTCATTATCTATCAGCCAGAGACGATGGAACTCTTATATAGCACCCCATACTCATATTACCCCAAATTTCGCGTTGTCTTATTAACCTACAAGCAAGAAGAAAAGGCTCATTTCCTTCATTTTCTTTTTCTAAATCCAGAATACAATTGTAGATTCTAATCAAAAGTTTATCTTGTGTATCAATTATATCTTGAGCTGTCATGTTACGGCATTAAGCGGTTAATAATAAGTTTGGCAACTTCAAGTCCTTCGTCAAATCCTCGCTCAAATTCACTAGCTGCTTTTCCCTCCATTGCCTTATCTATATTTTCAAACAACGTCTCCTTTAGGCTAGGTGTTGGAACCGGATAATCTTGTATCTTTGGTTCTTCCAAATCAGTTCGCTTACAGAATTGTTTTAATCTTTCTTCAGCACACACTACCTCTATCTCAATATTATTCATGTGAGGGGGTTATGCTTTTAAATCTACAAGTACAGTTTGTACCATAGTGCGGGTGGAGCTTGCCATTTAATGAACTGTAGTACTCTGGGGCTTGTATGTCACCAATTATTATACCTCCAAAATCTTATCCCTCGCTAATAAGCTTCACACACTCAGTAGAGCAAAACACAAGTCCTTCTGCGTTACGATAGAAGCCACCATAGTGTGCAAATATCCTCTTGCCACATCGTGAACAGGTTGCTTCGGTATACTTCGATACGGCTTGATTTACGGCATTGGTAAGCTGTTCTGGCGTAATACAGGTGCATTTATGGTCGCATTTTGGCTGTACGTCTAGCCATCTTTGTAATAGTTTCTTCATACGTTTGTTTCTTATCCCTCGCTTGTAATCTGTTGATGAGTAGCTCGCGCCTATGACTGTATCCAAAGATTTTCGCCTCCTTCGTGTCTAGCGTCACAGGAGTGAGCCACCCATCTCGTTCTACTTATTCTACAATCTTAATCGTCTTTCCAAGTGCTTTACTGATTTCAGCGACAGTCATTTCGATTACTTCTGGTTCGGTAATAATCTCTACTTCTTTATCTAAGCAGAAGTATTTTGACTTCTCTCGGCGACCTACAATTGATTTACACTTAAGTGAAAAGTATGACCAACAGACGGCATAAAATGAGATGTCCCCTGCATTGATGTCCCCTGCATTGATGTTCCCTGCCTTGATGTTCCCTGCCTTGATGTTCCCTGCATTGATGCTCCCTGCATTGATGTCCCCTGCATTGATGTCCCCTGCATTGATGTCCCCTGCCTTGATGTTCCCTGCATTGATGCTCCCTGCATTGATGTCCCCTGCATTGATGTCCCCTGCATTGATGTCCCATGCCTTGATGTTCCATGCATCGATGCTCCCTGCATCGATGTTCCATGCATCGATGCTCCCTGCATTGATGTTCCCTGCATCGATGTTCCATGCATCGATGCTCCCTGCATTGATGTTCCATGCCTTGATGTTCCCTGCCTTGACTAAAATACTCGCATCTATCTTGAGTAATGGCATTGTGAAGGTCACATCTCCCTGGATAGTGAGTACGTTATCTACAATATCCTCATTCACTTCTTCAAGTGTGTTATATACTTTCATGATTTAATTATTATTATTACTTACTCTCTGTTCCACACAAGCAACAGCGGTGTTTCCCTTCAAAACCACATGGTGAGTTAGTGTCAGGACAATGGCGGTGTGAGTGGTTTCTTTCATAAGCCTCTTTATCTGCTCCACTGTTGGGGGATAGGATGCGCCCGACAATACTTGCAAAGATAATACCTTTACTCATTTGTACTTCGAGTGGTGCAGTTTTCAGTTCATCCTTGATAATCTCTACTGCTCGTTCTCGTTCTTCCCGCATTGCCTCACGTTTGGCGGTGGCATGGACTTCTTCGATTAGTTTCTCTAGATCTTTGAGGTAGTCGATTATTTGGTTGATTCTTTGAACAGCGTTTAATGTATCCATGTTACCTTGATAGGTAAGGTCTATCTTCTCCGGCAATGGTGTTTTAGGTGTGGACATGGTGTGGGGTGTTATTTTAGGTGAATAGTGTAAGTCATATTTTCATTGTCAATAATTTCTTTGATTGTTTCGACGTCTGGTAATTGGTTTATAAGCTCGTAATCATTGACTGCAAACACTGTAATTTGTTTCATATCTATTTAACCTTAAGTGCCCCAAAGAGCTATTTGATAAAACTCGCTAATAATTCTACAAATCCTTGATTACCCCAGATCAGACTGCCGATAAGGGCAATGAGGAATAGGATTGAGATGACTACTACAGCGACGTGGGTTACAGTGAGAGGCTCGTTATACTCCTCGATACTATTTTCCCAGGTGGCGCGTTCGATGTGTTTGTTCATAAATTTCTTTTATTAGTCGTTTATAATGTTTCCCTGCTCGATTAATATTCTGTGGTATCGCTGCTATTTCTCTATCATGACGGTTGAATCTTGGGGCGAGGAGGTGGTATTGTTCACGGGTCATTTCATCTCCCGAATTAACTCACGCATAACCTCATTAGCTGATCCATGGTAACAAGCTTTTTTAGCACGTGTAAATATCTTAGCTTTTTCTTCGGGAAAAACACAAACATACATCTTTACCATTTTAGATGGCTTCCCTGTGTATGGACTAATTTTTAGTGTTGACATAATTACTGACTGATTGAACTTGAATAATTTGGGCTCCTGGTACTACTGTACCGACTTTAAGTGCAGCGAATACCTTAGCTTCGTCTACTACAAGGTACTCACGAGGGATTAAATTTGCATCAACTATATTGAGCTTTGGGATAGTACGGAACGTAACAGCACCATCGGTAGTTTTGAACTCCTCAAGGGGCTTTACTATCTCGTCCATCTTACGCACTGCTGTGTCGAGCTTCATTGTTCCTCGCTCAACTCGAGCTGCGAGTTTAGCAGCTTCTTCTGAAGCGCGCTTGGCCTCGAGGGTCTGGAACTTGTTAACCTGCTCACTGATGAACTTACTAGCCTTCTCAGCCTTCAGACGTAATTCGCGGGCAGTATCATATTGCTTGGTAAGGTCAAGTTCTGCGAGTTGGTCTGATAGATTTTCTTCTTCAGCTTTGGTCTTCTTAATAAGCTCTTTTACTTTACCGAGCACTGTAGCTGCTTGGATCATAGACTCTTGTGAGTCAACAATGAGGGTAGTTGCTCGGGTAATGAGGGTTAGTTCTTGGGTCATACATTTATTTTTTTAAAACTATAATAATTGCTATTATTGCGATAGTTATCATTACCACTGGAACCCAATAAGAATGTGTCCACTGCGGGGACCCAGTATCACAAACATTATTTATGGTTGATAATGGTATATAAATTATTTTCATACAACAATGTCATTAAGATATGATAATCGAAGTTGATCTAATTCTTCTTGAGCTTTACGTTTGCTTACCTCTAAGTCTGAAATAATACGTCGATACTCATTCATAATTCATTGTCCTTAACACGATCATAGGCCCAATCTGCGTTGTCGAGTTGATTAGCTGCACGAATGAGTTTACGGTGCTCCTCTTCATCGATGGCTGAAGCTGCTAAACGACGTAATGCTAGAACGTCTTGCGTATGTAAAGCTCGGTTAATCTCATCTGCTCGATCAATATATGTTTCTTGTATTATTGGTGATGTCATATGTATTTAATTGATTAATACATTAAAGATACACCTATATGCTTAGGCGGTCAAGTGGTTATCCACAGGGGATAATAAATTGATATTTAATAGCCCAATTGCTTTACTTCATCAACAGACTTTACTACTTCATACACAGCATTATTCAGCTCAAATCGCTTCTTCATTAAAACTTGGTGAGGACTCACTCGCCCTCCTTTTGGTCGCTTAATTTCGAGTCCAACGAGTTGCCCATACTGCTCTCTATCTATAAACATAATGTCCGGCAAACCATTAGGTGTATAAGGGTCACTAATACGGATACCGAGCTTGGCATTGTAGGTGTTCTTATGGTGTTTCCAACACACGTATCCTTTCTTAGTAAGGTATTTTAAAATAGCGAGTTTAGGGTCAGATTCTAGGGGGTTATTTTTTGTGGGCATAAAGTTTTTTAGGTATGTAACTGCGTCCAGCAGCTTCTGCTTTATAACGATCCATCTCTTCCGGTGTTAAAAATAAATAACTAAAGTCCGCCTCAATCCCACTGCCATCATTTGTGCTATCCATCTCAGGATAATAGCTAGGACGTTGTGGGCCTGGCTTTGCCACAGGCTTAACATGAGGCTTATACTGTATCACCCCGAACTTAACTGACTGCTCAATCAGCTTACTCCGGTGTACTATCACCATTGCAGCCTGAAACGTATTCATATCAATACCCTTTGCAACCGCTCGAGCTTCGAGTTTGTCGTAGGTACTACCCTGATCGGTAAGGATGCGGGTGATTATTTTGGTTGCGAGGGTGGTAGGAGACATGAGTAAGTAGTATGTTCATGTTTTACTTCAGTAGTACATCCTTTAACTGGGCATTTCCAATTTTCAGGGGTATCTATGTAAACATTTAAATAGCTCATATTTTAATTCGTTTTACATTCTGACAATAAAAGCACTTATGATACCGCTCGTCTGCGGTTGGCATGTAGTTGCATTGGTGGTTTTTGGTTCGCATACTCGTGTCCTACAACATGTCACTTAGTAGCGTTCCTTACGTCTAAGTACTAGCGTTGGGGTTTGATATGGTAGGACACCAGCGTACGAGCTGGTGGATTTATTATCTTTTTCCTGCTTCTAAGATAGGTAAACCTGCTTCAGTTGGGATATAGATTACTTGTTGTCCTTTAGTACTTTGAATCCATAGGTATCGAAGATAATCTTCATTACCTTTTAGTCCTTCTCCAATAATGCGATTAGCTTCTGCTACACCTTTTGCTCGTGCAATTTCAGCTTGTGCTTCAGCTTCTGCAATCTTAATCGTAGCTAGTGCTCTTGATGTAGCTGCTTCATTTGCTGCCTGTGCCTCAACAATAGTTATTTGACGGTTTTGATCAGCTTGTGCATATTCAGCTTTACCACTTTGAGTAGCTGAAAATACTTTGTAATACTGATAACAAAAACTTAAACCGAATAAGAAAAGTACTACAACTATAAATGACAGTACTCCAATAATTGTTTCTTTCATATAACTAGAAATTCTCATCCTTACCCTCTGGTAACGCTGCAACTACCGCTGCAGTCACGGTCGCATCCTGTGCTGCCTGAGCGTAAAACTCACGTTCAGCATTAATAGCGTCTTTGATTGCATCGATATGTCCCTGAATCAGGTTCATGTCTTCAACAGTAACTGGACGCACGGTCTTGAACGTCATTTGGTTCCATTCGATTGAGCCTTTTTTCTGTGCAGCTGAAGAAAAATGAATTGAATATGCAAGTGGACTTGGTTTAGTCTTACGTACAAAGTCTAGATATGAGTACATAGAAGAACCTCTGAGACTCATTTGGAATAATTCTTCATCTTTAACGATATAAAGAACTATATTGTTTTCAAGCTTTGATACAGTCTTACCTTCAGTGTTTACATACTCAAATGACTTTTTAAGCTCTGCTGGTGTTCCAGTAGCAATCTTCTTACCAGCAGCGAACAGTGGAATAATGTCTTCACTATCATCATAGATAGGCGTTGAGTAATACGTTTCAGTTGGTTCGTCATAAAAACGTAGCTGCTTACGCGGGTAGACAATGAACGCTTCCATATCGAGTCCAATTTCTTCCTTTGACCAGATAGATTTGCCGTACTCATCTTTCTCATCAGTTGGACGCTCAATCATAAACGTACCAGCTTCGGTAATGATATTAATAGTTTTACCTTTCTTCTCAGTTACATCCTGCGACTTGAAACTAATCCGAGGTAACATGAGTCGAGTAAACCCTGCTTCCTGTGGGAACTGAGCAGCAAAGGCTGCTAAAGCAGCTGCGTCTACTACGGCTACATCTTTTGTATTTGACATTTTCTTATTATTTAATTTATATTTTTGTGTTTCGCAACGACTTGTATATCCTACTCCTCATCTTCTTCTATCACAACTGTGGATAATTTTGGTATATATTTAACCACTTCCCAGTGCTCTTCTTCTGGAATAACAATATCAATATCTCCTCCTTCAAGTGTATACTGACCAATATGAGGGTTGTACTGCATTATACTATTATGTATCTGTGTCCAGTACTGGTTCTTTGTAAACCATTGCTGATACATATCTACCACTAGGCTTTGTTCAACCAGTGAACGGTGTAAACGATCTATTTGAGAAAATAAAGAATCTCGTTCTTCATTTGTGATAGGCTCACGTTCTTTGACATAATCTCGAATTGCAGCCGCTTGTCGCTCAATAATAAGATTTTTACGATTTAACGTAGCTTCAAGTGAAATAATTTTATTTTTTAATTGTTCTATTGATGTTGCCATATATTTTATTGATGTTGTTGTATATATTCATCCATAAGTTTAACTGTTCTTTGTATTTCAACCGCATACTCTAAAATTTGCCGTGTAGTACGACGGGTAGGAAATGTTTGAAACGTCGGGGGATTAGGTAACTCGAAGTCAAACCCCACTGTACGAACGGGGATAAAATTGAGATTAATCGTAATCTCTTCAGGTTTCACTTTATGTTGTAAAAATAACATGAGGCAATACATAGTAAGCTGCCCATGTTCATCGACTTTCTTCTGTGTCCAGCGATCTTTTGTTGCACTGGTTTTATTCTCGGTAAGTGTCTTCGTCTCCGGATCATATGCGTCACAGAACCCTATTATATGCACTGGTCCTAAATTAGCCCGTAGCTCGAACTCCTTAATACCAGGGTACACTAAGTTAGGGACCATACTCGACGGTGTACCAAGCGTGTCTCCAACCGTATTTCCAAAGAGCATAGCTGGATTAGCTGGCTCACGTATTCCGAGGATATAATTGGAGTACCACTGAGCCGGGTTATACTCAAATGACGAAATCTGCGAGTAGCTTAATGGTCTTACTTTAAATCTGTTTACAATATTTTTCCCCATAGCAGTGCGTTCATTTGCGCTCCCGTAAGTGCATTATGTGGAGTTGGTTCAGGTGGTAACTCGAAGTAAGCGAGACACTTGTTCAAGGATAGTTGTCCTGGCGGAACATCCCCCGCGCGTATGATATGTGCGTAGACAATGCTATGCACGTCTACTGTTCTGAAGTTAAACGAGTCCTTCACACCCGCTCGCAAACACGCTTCACGAATGAAACCTCGATCGAACGCACTGTTATGTGCGAGCATAATAGGATTTGTAGTCCATCGTTTTGCCCATTCTTGTAGTGACTGTACCGCATGTGCCTCAGTAAATGGAAGGAGGTCGAGGTACTCGTGAGTGAAGCCATTTACTGCTAAGGCTTGCTCGGCTATCTCAGCCCCCTCCCATGGATGGCACTCCATATAAAAAGAATCCCCACTAGCGATATGCACCGCTCCAATGGAGACGATACTACTAGTCAAGGGATTAAGTCCGGTCGTTTCAATATCTACTGCTATCAAATTTTTCATGCAGTAAGTTTAGCATATGCGCTAGAGCACTTTATCCACAGAGGGCGCGCACGGCTTGGACGAAGGTTGCACTATTCAGCTTCATGTAGAAGTCGATAGCACTCCCCTTTGCGTCACACCCAAAACATTTAAAGCGATTATACTTGTTGAACGAGAGCGAGGCCGTAGCGTCGGGATGAAATGGACACTTAAGTAGTCCTCGCTGTTTAGTTCGACTATAGTCGTTTTCAATGTACAGCTCACGTATTGGGTACGCGTTAGCACGTTCGATCATATCTTGAGTGACGGGGAGACTCGACTTACGTCCTTTCCCCTGAATACGACCAATAATATATTTGAGCATTGCCAACCGTTCGTCACTTACCTCATGAATACGGTAGTCATCAACTGCTGAACGTACCCAGTCAAGGTCATCATTCCCTGTAAGAGGTCGGCGAGGTATGAGGCTTAGGTCGTGGGTTAGGTTCGTACTAATACAGTCTTTAAGTTCGACTAACTCTTCGATCTCCATGTCGGAGAGGATGCCGTGGGCGGTGGATTTCATAAAGCTAAATTATTGATATGAGCTAATAATCTTGCCGTAGGATAATACCACTCCCCATTTTTTCTTACTCTATCTTTTCTAAATGATTCTAAATGTTGTTTCATATTACCCACGTTTAACCCACTTAGGTTGCCAGTTTTCAGGACGGCGTGCAATCATACGACTCACGGTAGAGCGATCAGCGTCACGCATAATATATGCTATATCTTCATGAGTATACTCTTGTAATGACAATGCCCAGACTAATTCTTCACGTTTTGTATCAAGTAATTCCTTGATTAATTCTTGTTTATTCATATATGTGTATAGTATCACCTATTCATGCACCAAATCAAGTGCAAGTTATCCCCAGTCTACGTATCTTGAACGTGCAAGCTCATATGCTACACTACTCTCATGTCAATCGAACAGCTTAATAACGCATTACAAGAGCAAGGACTCGAACCAATACAAGATGTCGACCCATGTCCTGAACGTACGGCCTACCTCGAGCATCTTTCAAAACCAGAGTGGAGTGATAAAGCCTGGCTTGCGACTCTGAAGAAGCTCACCGAACGCTACGCTCTTGCGTTCCATGACTACGTTGCGTATATGTCTAAGTACCTTCGCTTTGAAGAAGGTGAGGACAAGGTGTACTGGCGCTATGACACGTTTACAGGTACGTATTATGAATTGAACTTTGCTACAGTACGTGGGTATGTAGTTAAACTTCTTAAAACTGAAGGACTTGATTCTTATACGACTGATACATTTGTACGAAACATACTTGTTCGCTTCCGTGGTATCCACGACTATCGCGGTGTAACTCACGACCAGTTCGACGCTGATCCAAAGTACTTCCACGCCCGTAATGGATGGGTAAACCTCGAGACACTAGAGTTCACCGAGCACACTCCAGACCGTCTCTCACTTCGTGCAAGTGCAGTTGATTACGATCCAGAAGCCACGTGTCCTATATATGACAAGTTCCTTGACACTGATATCCAAGTAGCCACAGACGCTGTCCGTGTGATTAACCAGTTCAGTGGTCTCCTCCTCACGAGTGACATCCGTTACCAGAAAATGCTTACCATCATCGGCCGGCCTGGAAGTGGCAAGTCTACCCTGTTAGACATCTGGTCATACGTGCTCGGTGACATGGCGACGCAGAAGCGACTGAGTGAGCTAAATGGCGAGAGTATGCGCTTCGCTGGATCAAATTTACAAGGGCGCACACTCTGTTGGTTTGATGAGGTTGACGTGAAGCGATCAGAGATGAGTAACAACCTCGGCACCCTTATAACTGGAAGTACCCTCCGTGTTGAGCGTAAGGGTATTAATGGCATCATTCAGACTAAGAATATGCTCAAGTGTGTCCTTACTGCCAATAACCTCCCCGCCTCAAGTGAGCACGGCATGTACCGCCGCATTATCTTCATCGAGTTCAAGCGTTCATTTTACGACGAGGGAACACAGGTTAATGACCTTATTGAACAGCTCCAGGCTGAGAGTAGTGGTATCTTGAACCGAATGATTAAAGGTCTACACGACCTCCGTAAGATGCGAGGCTTCACTGTCATTGCTGGACATGAGGACGCAATTGAGGAGTATAAAGCCGGCAGTGACACCGTTGCAGAGTTCCTCGACACGTACTTCGATCCTGATGTACATGGTCTTATTGAGAGCGAAGAGCTGTTTGCTGCTTATAAATGGTTTGCTGACGATAAGTATACAAGTTCACTTACCCCACAGAGATTCGGACGCATGGTCAAAGCCCAGCCACTGACACGATTTAGTCATATTGATACTAAGAAGGGAACAGGAGGTAAGCGTTCGTGGGTAGGGTTAGTATTGAAAAAGGGTTATGAGTTCGATATGGGTACTATTAAAAACACACAGCGTATGGGACATTTAGGATCTGATACCTTTTAAAGATTTGACTGAGCAACCTGAGTCGGTACGTTAGTACCATATACGCAACCTGAGTCGGTACGTTAGTACCATATACGCAACCTCAGTCGGTACGTTAGTACCATATACGCAACCTGAGTCGGTAGGCTCCAGCACACAGCATGTGGTACAATTTGGTATATGCCAGTACATAAAACAGCCGGGGGGTACAAGTGGGGCACGAGTGGGAAGACGTATCCAACAAAGGCACAAGCTGAAAAACAGGCGAGGGCGATTTATGCAAGTGGATATAAGGGGAAAAAGTAAATTATAAGACACAAAAAAGCACCATTACACTATGTAGTGTTGGTGCTTTGTTTGCTGTCACGTTTAATTACGTGTGTGCTATGTAAGCTATTTACAGTTTCAAAGAATCTGTATTTTGTATCATGTGAGTATCACCGTCTATTCCTTCCCATGTTATACGGTGACCGTTTGGTTCCCCGTTTATAGGATAGGCTTTTATTGTTCCTATTATCTTATTGTTTTGTTTGATAGTAAGTACAAGGCGAGAATCTGCCACCTTACTCGCTACCCGTCCACCTTTGTCGCTTGATAGTTCTGCGTAGAGTTTGGCCATATTATTTTATAGTTACGCTATAGCCAATACTTTCAAGCTCGCGCAATAGTGGCGCGTACTGTTCAGGGGTTGCGCGTTTGGCGCGGGCGAAACTATCTGCACACTTGCCATGCTGTCCGGTGTGTTGGTATGATGTACGTACCCAATGGATATGATGCCAAGTAATATATTTACGTTCGGCACTTTTACCCATGAACACTGCTAGGGGTTCCGTCCAACCGCGAGGCATGACGAAACGAACTTCTATGTTTGTTATTTCCATATTGTTAGAAATTAGCAACAATTACACCCTTGCTTCCATGCAGTTTATCACCGAGTGTATATGTTTCGTCAAACTCGATAACTTGAGTACGGTCGTTTAACCATTCAAGGGATTGCTCTTCGTCGAGGGTTAATGCTTCCGCGCCTGTATGAGCTTCATAAGCCTCTACCGCGCTTTCATATTCCGTCCACTCGCAACAGATAGCAACCATATCAAACTCATGGTGGCACTCTTCGCCATCATTTTCACTAGTCTCTAGTTCAATTAAATAGTTATACAATGCTGTTAGTGCGCCATAAGTGAAATTATTTTTGTAGGTGTCGCTAGACATAAACGCGTTACGAAACTCATACTCATTAATTATTTTGTACATTTTATTGTGTGTTATATGTAATAACCCACCCGCCACAATAGAGCGTACAGAATACGCGGGGCGTTGGTGGGTTATGATGTTGTCAATGTGCAAGGGTACTATACCCCGTGAGCTACACTATCGTGATAATGTAGCGTGCGGGTTGCGGTACTATTCTACAGTTTCTATACTATCGACGGTGATTTGACCGCCTTTTGCGTTGTATTCGTCGTCTGACCAATCACCACTTTCTACAATGTCGCGCGCCTGTTCCTCACTATCAGCATTTACTAGCAAATAGCCGTACTCATCACGTGAAATGTTTACCTTGTATTGTGTCATATATTTATATTGTGGCCTTGTTACGTGACCACGATCCCGAACACCATACTATGATGATGCGCGGGGCGTGGGGGCGTTAAAATCCGAGCAATCTATAGGTACGCTTTTGGTATAGTTTTCCAGCAAGTGGACTCATACTATCGTGTGGGTAATGTTCACTAATTGAAAATGTATCGCCAATATAAGATAAGTTACCGGCCTTTGGGAAGTTGCAAAAACTTCCGCGCTTGCCGTCTTCTGGTGTTGGATTAAGGTAGAATCCGGTTGTGTCCTTTTTAGTAACGTATCTAATACCCTTTAGTTTTTCTGGTATTTGGTCTTGTGTCGTAGCGTCGAGGTATTCTATCAATTCTATTGAACATCCGGGGTTAATATCACGTTTGAGGTCTGCTAGGGTTTTTGTTTGCATATTATCGACAAGTTATTGCCATCTCAATAGCATCTTTTAATGTTCCGGTGCACAACCCTCCACCAATTGCGTCACTATCGTTCTCGTATGCCTCTTTTGACTCATAGAGGTCGGCGTTGTAGCCGTGTTCGCTGTTTTGGGTGATTACTATGTGTTCGCCATTGTCGGCGGTTAATGTGAGTTCGTCGCTGTAGTTGGCGGTGCGTTCTAGGTTATCCGCGAGGATGGTGATGTCTTCGGCGGTAACTTGGAAGGTGATTGAGTCCTCTTCGGGGTTTTCACTGGTGATGGTGATGTTGTAGTAGTTCATGTTACTTTGTAAAGATATTTACTAAGCGGGCGTTTCGTTCGGCATTCTTCCGTCTCTTTATAATATCTTGAAGGGATAGACGTGGGGCGTTGTGTGTGGCTATCTTGGTTCCTAACATGTAGACGTTGTATGTGTTTTTCATATTATATGTGTTATTGGTATACTTATGTTATACACCTAGGTGTATAGGGTGTAAAGTGAAAAGTGGGGATAATGTGGATTAGAACACAGAAGTGTTAGTGGCGTCAAACTTTTTTGATAGGTAACTTTTGGATTGTGCAATTTTGGGTTTTTGTGTCAAGGGGTGGGCTTCCGTGGCATTAACTTTTATTGTATAATATTATAGCCTTATTTTAGTACCCTTGACAAATTTGAAAGTGGCATATAGTGGCATGATGATTATACCACAATGTTTGACGCCACTCATAGTTTTATGGTATTTAAATGGCTTAAAACAAGAATACTTGACAAAGTCAAATATGTGAGTGGCATGAGGGGCATTAAACTACCAATTCCATTTCATAACTTTCTTTTTTTTTAAAATATATCTATACTGTAGCGAAAGTACCGTTTTTAATGCCACTATATGCCACTCACTTTTCTCGTTTTGTCAAGCGAGAAAAATGTGTTCTAATACATGCCTTAAAATCGTGCAACACTCGTCCCTATTCATGTTCAAAACATGCCCACGTGCACGTCTAAAACACGTCACTATTCGTGTGCAACATACGTCTAAAGCATTATCCCCACTTTGTCCCTGTACACGTTCCTGATACTATGGTTGATATGGAAAACAATGAAAAGCTACAGGCATTTATTGCCGACATAGAATCTGTTTACAAAAAGCACAACATGCGTATCACAGCGCATCTCGAAGTTGAGGACATACCTAAGCCTAGTGTATTGCTATGATGCTACTACTAGGTATTGTCATTGGGTCAATTTTGACCGCTACAGCGTTTATTACCTATTCACGATACAAAGCGCCAATCGTGCGCCAAACGCGTCAAATACAGTCAAAAATGCAAGCTAAGGGCGAGATATTATCAATTGAAGAGGATGAGACCGACGAGTGGATTAAAACTATAACAAAATGATAACCCCACTAGGAAATAACATACAGATTACGATTGAGAAGGCGGAAACCGTCACGTCTAGCGGTATTATTCTCGCGCGTGAGAACACAGAGAAGCTCGAGCGTTCAACTGTCCTCGCGATAGGGGAGGACGTGACGCGAGTACACGTCGGAGACGTAGTCTTATACAAGTCATATACAAGCGATACTATGAGTATTGACGGCGAAGACGTGGCGTTTATTAAAGAGGATGACGTGCTTGCTACGTATACACACAATGCTATTACTGCAAGTCTAATAACTGACGAACATGCAACACGTGCATAACTACATGCCAGTCAACACGACCAAAGATGGTATTACCGAAGTGTGTACCGAGTGCAAAAAGCGTCTTTATACGAAGCTAGACGCAAAAGGGCGGGCGGATAATCGTAAGTACATTGTGGAACATGTGCGGGACACGGCACAGCCCACGGGCATTACTAGTAAAGTGTTCGCTAAGGCATATGGTGGGAAGAAATAGACCAACACCTGCAATTACACAAGAGGGGTATATACGACGGAAACCATACGAAGAATTGACAGTACCACAACAAGGCTTTGTCAACGATTATATAGGCACACTAGGTAACCATCTTGAAGCAGTAAAACGTAACTACAAAGCAAGTGATAAAACAGCATACGACCGAGCGTATAAACTTATGAGCAATCCTAAGATAATCGAAGCAATAGAAAAGCGTATACAGGATGAGTTCCCTGATGGGTTACTTGCTGAACGTCACAAGGCACTACTCTACAAAAACGACCTCGACCGTGATGGTAACGACACCGGGCAACCTGATACACAAGCTGTATCCAAAGCCCTAGACATGGCCTACAAACTCAAAGGTTCGTATGCTGCAGAAAAGCGGACAGTAATGAGCGTGAACGTAGACGTGAAACCTACTGATGAGAACATGGAGGCAATACGCCTTGAGTTCGAGAACCGTATCAAAGAGCAACTAGCACAGCCTACACATGAGCCGGAAATGCTTTAATTGTCGTGTAGAGGTCTGTGGAACAGACTTGTTTTGTGAAACATGTACAGGTGTTTCTGTGAAACATACCAGCGGGACGTATGTAATATACGATAAGATATGAATCTATCAGACGTTAGCATCCACGCCTGGATACAAGAGCACCAAATTAAAAACGAAGGCGGAAACCTCATAGACTTTCGTGACCACATGTTCTTGTTCGACATATACGCCGACCAATCCCCTAAACTCGTGTGTTACAAAGCAGCCCAAGTGGGCTTCACCACGATGGCACTCATCAAAAGCATATGGCTAGCCAAGACGCAACGCATGGACATTATCTACACCATGCCCACGTCTGTCGATGTGCGGGAAATCATTGGAGGTAAAATTAGTCGTTTGTTATCAAATAACCCTATCATTTCAGAGTATGCAAAAGACAAAGATTCAATCGAGCAAAAGCAGTTTGGTAACAATGTTATTTACTATCGTAGCACATGGACAGAACGCGCTGCGCTCGGTGTATCAGCAGACCTTATTATTAATGACGAAGAGGACCGCTCAAAACAAGACGTTGTGCAGCAGTATGCCTCACGTTTGCAGCATAGTCCGCGAAAGTGGGAATGGCACTTTTCGAATCCAAGTGTCGAGGGGAATGGAGTCAGCCGTTATTGGTCTCGTTCCGACCAAAAGCATTGGTTTATACGCTGTCACGGCTGTAATCGGGAGCAGTACATGGACTGGCCCGATAGCATTGACCGTGATAGAGGAGTTTTTATCTGCAAACACTGCAACAAAGAGCTAACCCGTGAAGAGCGCCGTGTCGGACGCTGGGTGTCAAAGTATAAAAACCGTGAGTATAGTGGGTACTGGATTAGTCTTCTCATGGCACCGTGGATTACAGCTAAGGAAATTATTAATTATCATGATACGAAGTCAGCAGAATATTTCGCTAACTTCGTGTTAGGGCTTCCCTACGTTGGAGAAGGTAATCAGGTCACGCCTGACATTATCTATCGCAACTGTACGACTACTATCAACACTCAAGATAATGTGGTCATTGGCTGTGACTCTGGACTTAAAAAACACTATGTCCTTGGTAATAAAGACGGCATTTTCTACCATGGAATAGCACACGACTGGGACACTATTCGACAATTGCTACGCAAATATCCTCGTAGCATTGCGGTAATCGATGCACTACCAGACCTCACTGAGCCCCGTCGACTGCGTGAGGAGTTCACCGGGCGTGTGTTCCTGTGTCACTACGCTCGTGATCGGAAAACGTATCAGTTGATTCGCTGGGGAAAAGGTGAGGAGGCGGGGAACGTGACTGTCGACCGTAATCGTATGATGCAGATGGTGATTGATGACTTTGCGGGGAAGAAGATACCTCTTCAGGGTACACAAGATGACTGGGCTACGTATCAGTCACACTTCGCTACACTCTATAAGGTCACAACGGTAGATACTCTCGGTGTTCCACAAAGCGTGTGGGAAACCTCGAACGGTATGGACCACTTCGCACATGCAACACTCTATTGGCGCGTGGGGATGGACAAGTTCAGCAATGGCGGAGGACAAGTCTTCAGTGGAGAGAACGTGTTTGCAGGGATTCCTGTAGGGTATGAGATAAAGGCAGATAGCACTGTCGAGATGGCACCAAAGCCGAAGTTTGTGTATCCTGATGACTCGTTCGAGTTATTAAATTAAGTGAGTTGCACGTGAAACAGTAATATGGTGATATTATAACTATATGGGTTTACTAGATGGATTCTTTGCCCTCTCAGACACTACTAACAAAGTAGGAGGTTTAGATGTCCCACAAGAAGAAAATTTGTTACCAGAGCTTACTCTCTCAATGTCTGATGAGGAGTTAATTAGTCTAAAGCAAGACTGGGAAAAACAATGGGCAGTATATTTGCCTGAGATTAAAAATGCTCAAGATAAAAATGAGCAGTATTGGATAGGAAAGCAGTTCACAATGCCGGGGGATAGTCGCCCGACAGTAGATAATCTCATTTTCGAGTCACTCGAGACGTTCTTACCTATTGCTACTCGTCCAAAAGCGGAGCCAATTGTTGAAGCAGACAATACTGACGCGGGAAATGCGTTGGCAACGAAAGTGCGACAGATGCTATCATTTAAGGCAGATCAGTTGTCTCTTAATATTCAAATGAAGCAAGTCGCGCGATACTGGGCGCTATATATGCTCGGGGTTATGAAGGTTGGCTGGTCTATGAAGGAAAATGACATTACTTGTATACCAATTCGGCCACAGAAACTCGTTCTTGATCCAAATGCTACAATTGAAAAAGGAGAGTATACCGGGTACTACATTGGCGAGATGCTTGACGGAGTAGCAAGTGAGCTTGCGTTGCGTTTTCCTAGTAAAAAAACATTTATTTCTGATCGTGTAAATGGGAAGATGGGGACGAAGGTTAATTACATGATGTGGACTACTGATGACTATGTGTTTTGGACACTTGATAATGAGGTGTTAGCTAAGAACAAAAATCCTCATTGGAACTATGAGACTAAAACAGCAGATACTGTCGACGCATATGGTCAATCTGTTCCTGGTCAAGTAACACCTGGGCGAAACCACTTCAAAAATAAAAAGAAGCCATATGTGTTCTTGTCAGTGTTCAATCTTGGGAAACACCCACACGACGATACGAACTTAATACAGCAAAACATTGGGCTTCAGGATCTTGTAAACAAGCGTATCTCACAGATTGATAAAAATGCAGACAATGCTAATGGTGGTTTGATTGTGTCTGGTGATGCGTTTACGCAAGAGCAAGCAAAAGAGGCTGGTCGGGCTTTGCGAAATGGTGGAGCTGTATGGGTTCCAACTGGACCTGTTGCTAATTCAGTTGTTCGAGATAGTGGACAGGCATTACCAACATTTGTGTATCAGTCTTTGATTGACTATCGCAATGAGCTTCGTAATATCTTTGGAACTCGTGGTTCGACTCCTCAAGGTACAATGGGAGAGCAGACGGTTGGTGGTAAGAACATCATTCGCAATCAGGATACAGACCGTATTGGCGGTGGTATTTCTACATACTTGGAACAGTTTACTGACAATGTATTTAACTGGTTTGTACAATTAATGTATGTATATTATGACGAACCGCATGTTGCTTCAGTGATTGGTAGCGAACGAGCACAGGAGTATATCCAGCTTGTGAATACAGAGTTTAATCAGCAATTAAATGTCGGGGTAAAAGATGGATCAATGATTCCTCGTGATCCATCTAGTGAGCGTGGTGAAGCATTGGAGTTGTGGAAGGATGGGGCTCTTGATCCAATTACACTTTTTAGTAAATTAGATTTTCCTAATCCTCGAGAGAGTGCTAAGAATTTATATTTATGGCAAAGTAATCCAATTTCTCTTTTTCCAGATTTATTACAAGCACAACAGCAACAGCAAGCACAACAGCAAGCACAACAGCAAGCACAGCAGGTTCAAGATCAACAACAGCAGGCACAACAAGCAGACCAGCAAAATGTAGCTAAAATGCAACAACTCCACTTGTCTTCTGTATTGAAAGGTAATAACATTAAAAAATAATTATGCAAGATACTTTAAAAAAAGGAATAGACGCAATCAAACGTGCTGGTTCTGCAGTTAATGGAGAACTTAATAAAGTAGGTTTTGGATATGAACATCTTGCTAAGAAAAATGGAATGGGTGGTACTGAGCATATAAATGAATTTAAATTTGGAAAATTAGGGAAGGTGGATATTCCAGGTAAAATGGAATATACGCGTTCAGAAGACCCTCGAAAAGATATGTTAAAAAAAGTTGAACCTATGCCAGCACAAAAACCTATGCAAATGGAAGCAATTAAAAAGCGAGTATACAGTACACCGAAAGGTCCTGTATCAAATGGTAAAGGAGTAGGATATTAATACAGAGGTAACATGACGCTTCTCGACCATCGTCAATAAATAACTAGTCTGCGTAACACTATGGAAAAACTTGATGAAGTATTTGCGGACATCAAACAAGAGGGTTCAGACCCTTTTGCAGATATGGGTGAGGAAACCCCAGCGGAGTCGCAAACCGTGAAAGAACCTGAAGAGGAAATTATTACTACTCCAAAAGAGGAAGATAATATTCCTTTTCACAAGCATCCACGCTGGATTGAACGTGAGAACGAATTACAAGCACTGCGAGAACGTGATGCAGAACGAGATCGACAAATTGCCGAGCTTACTGCAGCACAGCAGAGTAAAACTAGTACTACAATTCCAGATTGGTTCTCAGAACTATATGGAGATAACCAGCCTGCGTGGGAAAAATATAGTGTTCATGAGCAGGCTCGTACTGAAGAAATTGAACAACGTATTTTAGCTCGACAGCAAGAAGAACAAGCAAAAGCTGCTAAAGAAGAGCAATTCTTTCAAAATTGGATTGATCAGGAAGTTGCTAAACTCGAGGCTGAAGGTCTCAAGTTTGATAAAAACGAACTGATGAAAACAATGCTTGATTATAGTCCGACTGATGGCAATAATAACTTGGACTTTAAAAAGGGTTTTGCAATTTACGAAGCTTTGAAAAAAGAACCAGTAAATACCGAAAAATCTGATGCTCGAAAGCAGTTGGCAGATACCACTACAACGACAAGTCGTAGTGAGCCTGCAAAAAAGGATTACATGACTCCAGCGGACCTCCGCAATAAGTCATGGAGTAGTTTATAAAATTTAAGACATAACAAAATGGCTGCTATGGGATCGCGCGTAACTACAACTACGCAATCACGTCTTTTGCCTTAACTAAAAACTGAGGGCAAGTAAAATCTCATCTAATATACGGCGAAGTTCCTGAAGAGGATAACGCCTAGGAAGCGAAGTTGCACCTTAACACTATATACTGTATACTAAGTATATATGGATACAGAAAATATGTACGCTTGGGCAGCAGGAATCTTGGATGCAGATGGTACAATTACAATTAAACGTTGTAAAAGAAATAAATCAGGAAGATTTTCCTTCATACCATTGATTCAATTTTCTCAAGCAAATGCTACTAAAGGAAATAATAATGTTGAACGTTTTAAAGAAATGTTTGGTGGAAATTCACACATTTCAAAAAATGGTAAAAACATTGATATTATTTCTTGGCAAGCTACTAGTAAAACAGCTGCAAAAGTTGCTAATCATGTAGGAAAATACATGTGTGGCAAAAAAAGACAGATTGATTTACTACAAGAGTACATAGAAAAATTTCACAATGAACAAGTAAAGTTTCATCATATTTCAAATGAAGAAATGAAAGAACGAGAAAATTACTTTAACAAAATGAGATTTTTACAAGAAAAAGGAGCACTTCGCACCTACAACGACTAAACGAAGAGACAGTCGTAAGACTGATGTAATAGTCTGAACTACCGCTATAACAAAAAGAAACGGTAGAGGAAAACTCAAGTGTAAAGACACTTTAAAGAAGAAGTTTTCCCCCTTAATTTTTAAGGAGTAACAAATTTGAAAGTAGTGGACACCGTACTTAACTCAAACGTACTGGCTGCTCGCGTATTAGGAAAAGCATCGAAGTGGAGTGGAGAACGTATTAAGGCTCCAATTAAGTACGCTAAGAATACAACTGGTCAGTCATTCTCAGGTTTTGATTCATTCTCAACCTCAGCAACTGATAACCGTGTAAACTTGGAATTCGTACCAAAGTTTTATCAGATGACAGTTGCGCTTCCGCTTGACGAACTTTCAACTAATCAAGTAGATAAGGAAACACAAATCATCGATCTTGCAAAACTTGAAATGCAGTCAACTGCTCAGGATATGGCTGATGATATTGGTACATTGTTCTATGGAACTGGCTCTGGTAAGGACTTCCTTGGTCTTGAAGCAATTGTAGATGATGGTACTAACGCTGCTACTTACGGTACACTTTCACGTACTACCTATAGTTCACAGCTTCGTTCTACCGTAACAGCATCAGCTGGTGTACTTAGTCTCGCTAAAATGTCGACTCTGTACAACGCAGCAAGTTCTGGATCAGTAAAGACAACTCTTGGTCTTTGTTCTGAAGCTATTTTTGCTCTTTATGAATCACTCTTGCAACCACAGGAGCGTATTGCTAAGGATTTTGGAATGATGACTCGTCCTGGTACAAGTCTTGGTAAGGAAGGAGGTGGTATGATTGGTGGAACTGGTTTCACTGGTTTGTACTACAAAGGATTCCCTGTTATCGCTGATGAAAAGTCAACTTCAGGTGTTCTTTATTTCCTTAACGAAGACTTCCTTAATTGGTATGCACTTCCAGTAGCAATGACTACACCAATTGCATATCGTTCACAGGATATTCCAGGAAATGATTATTCAGATGTAACTGGTCTTGGTTTCTCATGGAGTGACTGGATTAAGCCAACTAACTCTGCATCTATTGTAGGTCACATCTACCTTGGTGGAGAACTGATTTCAACCAATCCAAAGCGTCATGCAAAACTTACTGGCGTTACTTCTGTGTGATTTAACTTGTTATTTTACTGTGACTATAGTCAAATATAGTGATGGAAATAACAAAAAATCAACTTGAAAAGTTTTACATTCAAGAAAAACAATCAGTAAAACAAATAGGATTAGTTCTTTGTAAAAGTCCAAAACAAATATCTCGACTGCTAAAAAAGTTTGAAATACCAACTCGTCCGTTTTCAACAAAAGGATTAAAACCAAGACTAGGAGCAGTTTTATCTCAGAAAACAAAAGATAAAATTGCTTTAGCTCATACTGGTAAAAAACTTTCTTTAGAACATAGAAATAAAGTTATTAAAACTTTAAATTATGGAAAAGGAGAAAATAATTCTTGTTGGAAAGGGGGAAGAACAATTAGTAAAGAAGGTTATGTACTTGTACGGATAGATGGAATATATGTAAAAGAACATAGATATGTAATGTCTCTTGAATTAAAAAGAGATTTACGTAGCGATGAGCATATTCATCATATAAATCGAAACAAACAAGATAATAGAATTACTAACTTACTATTAATTTCTAATTCAGAACATCTTAGTCTTCATCACGGGACTCCAGAAGGTCGAAAAATTAAAAGTATACAAACTAAAGAAGTTAGAGCTAAAAAGTTTTGGTCAACAAAAAAGAAAAACATTATCAGCTAAGTAAAACATTATGGCTCGATTAATCGAAACATTTATTCCTCCTATTATGGAGGATGGATACAACTCAGCAAAAGCTATCGTTACTACAGGTACTATTACTGGTGCTGGTATTACCTCTACTACAACAGTAGCTGCTGCTGGTATTACCTCAACGGCAGGTCTCACAAGTACTTCAACTACTTCAGCTGGTGTTGGCTACGCTACAGGCGCGGGTGGTACTGTCACACAGATTACCTCACGTTCAACTGGTGTAACTATCAACAAGCTTTGTGGAACTATTCAGACAGACGTTACCTCTCTTGCAGCTGCAGCTAGTGCCGTATTTACGGTTACAAACTCAACTGTAGCGATTGGTGATACTGTTATTGTTTCACAACGTTCTGGTTCAACTAACGCTGCTTCAGTTACAGGTATGACATACGTATCTGTAGTAGCAGTAGCCGCTGGTTCATTCAACATTGCTGTAGACAACCGTTCTGCAGCAACTGCTGAAGTGGGAGCAATCATTATCAACTTCGCCGTAATCAAAGCGGTTACAGCATAATAAATTAAATATATGTCAGCATTATCTCAAGCTACAGAAATTTTTTCACAGGACATGTTTACGTCGAGTGCTACTCAACAGCATGTACTTGGTGAAAAGGGGTATACCCCAGACGGACGTAAGTTCCGTTACGTAAAAGCAGGTGCATCAGCACTTGTTGCAGGTGACGTTATTCAGTCTCCAGCTATTGTAGCTAACCATGTAAACCTTACTCCAACAGCAGCTGCTGCAGTTGGTGATAAGACTATTACAGTAACTCTTGGTGCTACTGCAGCTACTGCTAGTCAGTATGCAGGAGGATACCTTACTGTAGAAATTGGTACGACAGGAGCAGGACAGACTCTTCGTATTAAGGATCATCCAGCAGCTAGCTCTGGAGCAACTCTTACTCTTACACTCGAAGATGCTTTCTATGTAGCTACTTCTGGTACAGTAACAGTTTCACTCGTACAGAACAATTATAACGGTGTTATCCAGTGCCCAATTACAACTCTTACTGGTACTCCAGTTGGCGTAGCTCTTACAGCTATTCCTGCAAACAACTTTGGTTGGATTGTATCTGGTGGTATTACTGGAGTTAAAGCAGACGGTATACAGACTGTAGGAACTACAGCTTGTGCAGTTCCATCTGCAGCAGCAGGTGCTGCAAAAGTAATGGCAGCTACATTGTTCCCAATTGGAACATTCTGTAAGACTACTATTACTACTCAGATTACACCTTGCTACGTAACTTTGGATTAGACTTGTAATGTAGCATGGAGTAACCTTGTTCTTTCACCCAGCTCTTAATGGAGGGCTGGGATGAGGGAGTAATAATGCTTTCTCGTTTAAACCCTTGCAGGTGGGATAATTCTGCAAATAAAAATTATGGAGGCAATTAAATTCTGTAACTATACTGATGAAGATTTTACTTGGAAATTTGATGGTATTGCATATACTTTTAAAGCTGGCACTACTATGTTCCTTGAAGATTTTAAAGCACATCATTTTGCTAAACACCTTATCGACCGTGAACTTAATAAAGCTAATGTTGACACTGGACTCCAATTTAAGCGAGATGAGCTTATGCCTAAGATTCTAGTTAAAAGTGAGGCAATTACTCCACTTGAAGCACTCCAGGAGAATGCTAAGATTAAAGTAGAAACAAAGAAAGAAGAAACTGAGTTTCCAGATTTAAAAAAATAATTTATTAATGAATATATGGGATATAATACCATTGATCGTGTAGACCTTCGTACTACACTTGACGATGTAAATGACGCTATTACCACTTATCCTAAGTGTTCATATACTAACATTACTGCTTCAACTTTGATTAAGACTGGTAGTGGTCAGATTTATGGTATTCTCGTAAACTCTCATACTACTGGAGTTATTAAAGTCTGGGATAACACTACTAACTCAACTACAGCAGTCGGTGGACAGATTGCTCTTCCAACTGCAGGTACTACTATTGACTATAAGGGTGCTACTCCAGGTACTGGTATTTACGTAGAACTTGTAAGTGGAACTGCAGATTTAACAGTATTCTGGAGATAAACAAATGGGCTTGCCCAAAAATAAGCAAACTATATGAACTCATTTAAGATTAAATCAATTGATGAACAGTTTGTAATCGTAGATTACACTGTAAACGGTAAGGTTCGTACTGATAAATATGATGCACGCTACATGCCAATGGAAGCAGAGGCTCTTACTGAACGTCTTAATGAGCATCTTTTAGGATTCACTAGAGATGCTGAAACTCCAGCTGTTGAAATAAGTGCTGATGCTAAGGCTCTCATTGGAGTAAAGGTAGACATTGTGATTCCAGAGCCTGTTATAGTTTCAGAACCCGACCCTGTTGTAACTGAATAACGGTATGGCAGTGCGTAGCATCGTAGGAGCGAATAAAGCCCGTAATGGAAATTTTGAATTGTCTCCTGGTAATATACCAATGACTAATAGTCTTGGTCGTTGGATTGATGGTACTGCAAGTGGTTCACTCGTTAATGATACATATGGTTGGTGGCAAATTACCGGTGTAGGATCTGTAGCTGGAAGTTTTGATAACAGCTATAAACATTCTGGCTCTAACTCGCTTAAAATTGACCTAAATGCTACTGGTAGAGGTCGAGTAATGTCTGCACCATTTGAAACTACTACAACTAAAGATTTAGTAACAAAATATGGAATCCCAATTAAAGCAAATACTTCATATACATTAAATGCATATGTTGCATCAGTAAATGCTATAGCTGGAATTGGTCGCGTCATATTACAGCAATATGATATTAATGGTACTTTACTTTCATCTACAAATACCACATTGCTTCCTGCTGGTACAAACGATTGGACACTACTTACTGTTACTTTAACTACAAATGCAGCTGCTGCCTATGCAGTAATTAACTGTAACTGTAACACCGCAGGACAAGCCCAAACATATTGGTTCGATGACATTTACTTCAATAAGACAATACCCGACACCCGCACCACCACCACCTCCCGCACCCTCGCCTCTAACCGTGTACTGACACGAGATATGGGGACGGCTTTGAGTTTTGATGGGGGAGTAGGTAATTTTGTTGATATACCTGATGCTGGAATACCAGTGTCTTCTTTACAAAATGGATTTACTGTAGCTGCTTGGATTAAACCAAAAACACCAGGTTCAGGTGGAACTGGGCAAATAATGGATAAGTCAACAGGTACAAACGGATTAAATGGCTTTCGATTTTCGACAAATAGTGTATCAGGAACAGCAGATTCAACTGGACGAGTAGTGGCTACTGGACCATCTGGTTCATCTCGGTTTAGTGCTGATGGTTCAATAAAGTGGAATGTTCCCAGCCTCGCAGTCGTCTCTGTAACTTCTGCTGGCGTTATCACAATGTATGTAAATGGAGTTGTAAGTGGTACACCTGGCGCTACAGGTGCATTATCTGGCATGACAGCAACAACACCAATGCGTTTTGGTAATCGCGCAGGTGCAACAGACCGTGCATTTAACGGTATCATGGACGAGCCCCGCATCTGGACCCGCGCTCTCACTGCTACCGAAGTCGCTAATATGTACTTCAACAACGCTATTCCCCGCAACGGCCTTGTAGGTGAGTGGCTCTTCAACGAAACCACCGGCACCACCGCCCTAGACAGCTCAGGTAATGGCAACAACGGCACCATCACGGGGGCGACGTATACGACTGATACGCCATTAAGAACACGAAATAGTGTATGATCGATGTTTTAGAAAAAGAAGAGCAGAGAATACTTAAAAATCTTGAAACACTGCTCATTCGTTCTAATGAGACTGTTAAACGTGTTGAGAAGAGTAAGACCGAGCTAGAGGAAATATTCGAGCGTGTCCGAGCCCTACGATCAGAGGAGAATATGCTTCTACTTCATATTTCTAATGCTAAGACTGAATTATCTACAATTCAAAATGTCCTTGAACAAAAGAAAGCTGAATTAAGCTTATATGCAGATTTAAGTGAAGAAAATACTAGTCTTAAAGCAGAAAATGATAATATTAAGGCAGAAACACGTGACTTACTTCGTGATATTAGCCTGATTAAACTACAATACCAGTCACACGTACAGGAAATAGCGACTGCTAAACTATCATATGAGGAAAATCGACTACAATACCAGGAATTAGAGGCTAAACTAGAACTTGCTCGAGAGGAGGAAAAGCATACAAATGGTTACTATATTGGTCAACTACAGGCACTTTTGGATAAAAATAACATCAAGTTTAATGTAATTAAGAACTTAAAATGAGATTACTTAGCCAAAAAGAAGCTAAAAGCACGATTAAAAAACAGCATGACGAGCTTGTATCGGCTAATGTTAGTCTTTTAAAAGTGCAAAAACATCTTATTCAAGGTAATAATGAGCTTAAAGACGATTATGACCCAGAAAAAGCCATTAAACAGCGTGAATTTGATCGTTTTTGTGAACTTATACAAGAGAAAAAATCTAGTTTACTAGCTGAATTAAATGGTATAACTAAACTAATTGAAGAGCGTAAATCGATTTATTATGGACTTATAGAGAAACAAGATGCACTTCAAGAAAAGATGTACGAGATAAATGAAGCGCAAAAAAAATTAGACTTACGTGAAAAATTTGTGCTAGACTTGGAAAAGAAATGGAATAATAAACAATAATATGCAAACTTTTGTTGGTCGACGAAATTTATTTGGCAACCTAGTTAATAATAGTGCTTCAGCTACTTTAACACTTGCTGATACTCTTATTAATATGACTGAAAAGCGTATCCTTTCATCTCGTGATTGGCCTTTTTTATGGCGACAGTATACTAAAACTACTGTTACTGGTCAGCAAGCATATATTTTACCTGCATATACTCAAAAACCACAAGGCATTTATGTGACTGTGAGTAATCGTCGTTATATTCCTGAAGAAGTTTCTTCTCGTGAAGAATGGGATGAATTAAACCAAGTAGTTGTAACATCTGACTCAGTTACACACTATTTTTCATATGATGGACGTATTGAGTTATATCCAGTACCAGCTACTACTGGTAATACTATTACATTCAATGCTCGTCGTATTGTACGTGATTTGTCTGCATCTGATTACGTTACCGGAACTATTACTACTGTAGCAACGGTGGGAACAACTACTACAATAACAGGTTCAGGTGTTACGTGGGGAACTGGAATGATTGGTCGTTATATTCGTATTGACCAATCAAATGCTGCTAATTGGGGAGATAATTATTGGTATGAAATAGCAACTGTACCAACTACTTCAACTTTAACCTTAGTACGAACATATGGTGGAACTGCTATTACTGCAGGTTCTGCTACTTATACTATTGGTGAAGTTTCTCTTATTCCTGAACCGCATGATATGCTTCCAGTTTATGAAGCACTCAAGATTTATTTTACCTCAGTCGATCCAAGTACTACAAAAGCTGAACTCTATAATAAAGCTTTTATTGAAGGTTACGATATGATGGTTCGAGATATAGGAGGCAAGCAATCAGTTGATATTAGTGACTGTGATGATGAAGAAGGAATAAACCCTAATAATTACGTTACACTGTGATTAAGAATCTTTATGTAAATCAAATTTATAAAGGCTGGGCAGCATCCCAGTATTTCGGTGTGGAAGGAACTTATAATAGTGCTACAGCAATTGATCCCGATCTCCCTATAATCAGTACAGACATTCGAACATCAGGTTTTCCTATTCCCGTAGGCTCTGCAATATTTTCTAGTTCTAATGTTACGGGTCCAGTTATTCGTGAAATAACTCATCCTAAAGACAACTTACTTTGGACTGTACAGACAAATGGTAAAGTAGTATTTTACAAAAAAGATCTTACAGGCGAGACACTTCTTGGTACTGTTGCTGGCTCTAACGCTACCTGGGCTGAGTACTATAATAACTATATTTATATCTTTGGAACAGGAGCATCTAAAGATGACGTTTCACGGGTTGGACCACTTAATACTTTACCTTATGACGCTCAAACAAGTAATTTTACTGTAGGACTTACTATTACTGGAGGAACTTCAGGGGCTACAGCTATCATTACTGCAGATGTAGATGCTGGAGCTACTGGAACACTTACTCTTTCAAACATTAATGGTCATTTTGTTGATAATGAAATTATCACTGATACTTCAACGGGTTCTGCTACAGTAAACCGTACTGACGCTTCACTTATTACTGATAACTGGTGGAAAGGAACTCTTGCTCTTACTGCACTTACTAATACAAAATATCCTACATTTCGTTCTGTTGATATGCCAAACCATGTTGCACATGTTCATGGTGATAGTTCATTATATTTCTGTGACTTTGTGAATGGTCAAGGTATTATTAATAAAATAAATACTAAAAAAGTTACTAACGAAGGTGATACTAATGGAACAACTGCTCCTTCTGCATATAATGCGCTTGACCTACCTTTTGGGTTTTATCCTACTGCTATTGAAAGTTACGATACTGACCTTTTTATTACTGGAATTTATCAGACTGATACAACTACTAACCAAGGCCGTTCTGCATGGCTTATTTGGGATACTACCTCAGATTCATGGACAACTGGTCCAATTTATTTCGCTGATCCAATTGCTTCAGCTGTCTTAAACGTAAATGGAACGCTTTATATTTGGACTGGAAATGCCCAGGATGGAGTACGTATTTCAGTCTATCAAGGTGGCGTTTCTGTACGAGAAGTAGTTTTTCAAGAGGAAGGATTGCCACCGTTTGCCGGAGCAGTAGACGCACTTGGTAATCGTATTGTATGGGGTGGATACTCTACGTATCCGAGTACTGGAGCATGTGTTTGGGCATATGGTTCAAAGTCTAGTAATCTTCCTACCGGACTTCATAATGTGATGAAGACATCATCTGCTGGAGCTAACCCATTTGTCACAGCCCTTAAATACATGCAGCAAAATTCAAACCGCACTCCTAAATGTATTCCTGCTTGGAGAGATGATACTACTCGTGGTATCGATCAATACAGCACAACTGCAACACTTTCGTCTAAAATTCGGTTTCTATTTAATATAGGTGTTAAAGCTGATATTGTAAAAGTATCTATTCCACTCGCGGGAGCAGTTGCAGCAAATACTACTATTACTCCAACCTTGTATTTCGATAATTTCCAGAGTAGCAAAACTCTTACAGTAATTAATAACACTAATAATCCCGGTGAAAAAAAAGTTATTTACAATGGTACTGAACTTAAAGACTGTTATTGTTATAATAATTTTGTTTTAGAAATTGCTTATAGTGGGACTAATCCTTTACCAGTTGCTCTTCCTATTATTATTAGTATCGATATAAAGCAAGATGAAGGTAAAGCAGTTTAATCATGCAACCATCTAACCAACCAATTCAAGGAGGTTCTGAAGAACAGAATAAAGGTCTTTTTGACCAGGTTGTAGCTGATTCTGATAAACAAGAATTAGTACTCTATTCTCTATTGCCTGATAATAATGCTCTCACTCAAGATAATCTTCTTACTTCAATTGGTAGTATTAGTAATCAGGTAGCTAATATTCTTAATTTAGGTAAAGAACCTATTGTTTTTACAGCAAGTGGAACTTGGACAAAACCTAGTACTGGTACATTTATTTTTATTGAATGTTTTGGAGCTGGTGGAGGTGGAGGAGCTGCTTATAATAATACTTGTATTGCTACAGGAGGAGGTGGTGGTGGATATAGAGCACAACTTATTCCATTTTTTTATGTTACATCCAAAGTAACTGTAACAGTAGGAGTTGGTGGATTAGGTTCTACAATAAGTACTATAGGAAATGGAGCAAATGGTACATCAGGAGGAAATACATCATTTGGTTCATATGTATCAGCTAATGGAGGAGCAGGTGGTCTATTTAGTTTAATTGATAATAGTTTTTCAGGTGGAACTGGAGGGACTTCAGGAGCTGGTAGTATTTTAACTATATATGCAGAAGCTGGGGGAAATGGAGGAGCAGCTTCTGCTGCAGCAAGTACTGGTAGTTCAAGTACAGGAGCAAGTACTAATATATCTGGTCCCGGTGGAGGAGGTTCCTATAGTACTGGAGGAAATCAAGGAGCATCGATTGGAGGAACTTCAATTATTGGCAATACTGGAGGAGGAGGAGCTACTTCATTAGGAGCATTAGCAATTGCAACTATTGGAACAGGGTATGGGGCAGGAGGAGGTGCTGCAACATCTCAATATGCATCCACAGGTGTAAAATCTAGTAATGGAACTAATGGATATTGTCGAATAACTGTTTTATAAGAATATAGTCATTGTAAATAAAATTTAAAAATTATAATATAATTATATATGGCAACAGCAGCACAAATAGCAAGTCTTAAAGCTCAAGCTCAAGCAATCCAAAATAACTTAAATAATGCTGTTAAGTCAGGGGCTATTAAAAGTACGCCTACTACATCTACTACTGGACCTTCAGCACAACTTAAAGCTCTTAGTATTGCTAATTCAAAACCTACTACTAATGGGACTACTACTAATGGGACTACTACTAATGGGACTACTACTAGTGGAACGACCACTTCTACTCCATCCTCAAGTGGGGGTTCGTCTCTACGCGATCTTTCCATTGCGCTTGCTAATAATGTTCCTGTAACTCAAGCTCAGATTAATTCTGGTTCACTTCCTAAGACTGGTACTGCTGCAGCGCCTATTAATGCGTATGCTTCTCAAACAACAGGTTTACCTTCTCAGACAGCTCAAACTACACAAGCTCCAACAACTCCTGTAACTAATGCTGATACTTTTTATCAGAAGTTAATTAGTTCACTTACTCCTACTACAGCTGAAAATAATCTTACTAATCAGCAAACAACACTTGATTCTACACTTCGTAATCTTAATCAAGGACAAGGAGTCATGGATGCAAACATTACTGACCAGCCTATTGCCCTTCCATTTATTGTAGGTCAAAAAGCTGCAGTAGAACGTCGTTATGCTCTCCAGCGAGGAGATGTACAAAATCAGCAACAGACTACTGCTGCTCAGTTAGCAAATCTTCAGCGTCAACGTCAAGCTGCAATTGATGTTGCTAAAGCAGGTCTTGATTATACACAAAATGCTGATCAGTTAGCTGCTACTAAAGCACAGCAAGCAACTACAAATGCTCTCAATCAAGCACAGTTTGATGCACAACAGACACAACAGCAGTACCAAAATACTACTCAAGCAAGTCAATATGCAGATAGTCTTGCACAACAAAAACTTGCTAATCAAATTGCTTTATCTAAAGCAAATAATGGGAGCTCGCCAAAACGAAGTACGCAAGTAATTAGTGTTGATGGTAAACAAATATTGGTAGATACACAAACTGGACAAACTATATCTGTCCTTGGGAATAGTACTCCAGATAAAGCAAATGCTTTGCAAGAAAATATATCTCTTGTACATGATAGACTTTCACCATTAACAGGTGGAGATGGTTTTGTTTCACCTACTGATTATAAAAAAGCAAAAGCAGCTTGGAC